>JGI24919J38490_100300_pt1 | contig 30674 bp, 29 predicted proteins | sample LinPFosmplate7_FD_38490 | JGI IMG/M metagenome (IMG submission 38490) | reverse complement strand
AGTACGAGAGGACCGGAGTGGACAAACCTCTAGTGTGCTGGTTGTGATGCCAATTGCATTGCCAGGTAGCTATGTTTGGAAAGGATAACCGCTGAAAGCATCTAAGCGGGAAGCCAACCCTAAAACAAGATATCTCTTCTTCTTTCGGGAAGACAGTAGACTCCTAGAAGATTACTAGGTTGATAGGCCAGATGTGTAAGCACAGTAATGTGTTCAGCTAACTGGTACTAATAAGTCGCGAGGCTTGATCTTTCTTTTTCTTCTTCACTACTTCAGACTAATTCAATTGTTAAACATATTTGAGACTAAAGAGTTTCCGGTCTCGATAGCGAAAGGGCCACACCCGTTCCCATTCCGAACACGGAAGTTAAGCCTTTCAGCGCCGATGGTACTGCACGGGCAGCTGTGTGGGAGAGTAGGACGAGGCCGGGTTTTATTTAAAACGCCGTCAGCATAAGCTGGCGGCGTTTTTTTTTGCTTCCCTCCCCTCGCCCTAAAATCTACGACAAAAAGTCTGGGACTGAGGTCCACCCAGTGAAAATATTAAAAGCCTATTCGCCCCTGAAATAACAACCATTTTTTCCTGCCAAACTTTCCCTGATTTACAATACAAATTAGAACACCTTTGAAGCCAGAAATTTCTAAAATTTCAACGCTTTTTGATTGACAAAAACTACCGGCTTGGTTATATTCGCCCTTCTGTTTATCAGTACTTAGCACCCTGCAGCACAACACAATTAACTGTTTATTTATGGGGGTTTAAGGCGAGTTACGAAGAGAAATTAAACCGCAGTTAAAAAAAGACTAGTAGCAGTACAATTTCTATTAATTTCGTTTAAAGCCAACTGCCTTTAGGAAAAGATATGCTGGAACAATACACGGGTGCTGCAATCATGTTTCTTCTTTCCATGGGCATTGCCTGCGGCATGATTGTGATGACTTCTTTGCTGGGTCCCAAAAACCATTTCATTGATAAAATGGAACCCTTCGAATGTGGTGAAAGCCCGCTGGTATCTCCTCATCAAAGATTCTCCGTCAAGTTTTATCTGGTGGCGGTTTTGTTTGTCCTGTTCGATATCGAAGCTATTTTCTTTTTTCCTTGGGCCATCTTGTTCAGGCGACTCGGTCTCTTTGGCTTCGTCGAAATGCTTTTGTTTATTCTGATCCTTGGGATAGGACTTTTATACGTTTGGAAACGCGGCGGCCTCGACTGGGAGTAGCCCGCTGGCGCAGGAGGCGGCTTTGCATTATTTTAAGACCAGTCAGAATCATTGGTCGTATTACAAAGTTATTGCCCAAAGGATGTGAACTAATAATTAAAGGCAAGACAGTTTTACTGACTAGAAAAATAGTGACCCTTTACCAGCGACGGTACGTCGCAATAAAATATGTCTGACACAAAATTCATTGACTTGATAAAAAATAAATTCGCTGACTTGGTTCTTGACAGCCATAACTTTCGTGGTGACCAAACTGTCACGGTTAAGAAAGATTGCGGCAATGATTTTTTTAAGTTTTTAAGAGATGAGCCAGAGCTCGCGTTCAACTTTCTAATGGATATCACCGCCGTCGATTACATGTCCAAAAAGACTGAGCGCTTTGAAGTCGTCTACCATTTTTACTCCCAGAAACATAACGATAGGCTAAGAGTAAAAATCCCGGTTTCGATAGATGACTGTATCGCTGAAACGATCACTCCATTATGGAAAACGGCAAATTGGTATGAAAGAGAAATCTGGGATATGTACGGTATCAAGTTTCGCAATCATCCAGATCTAAAAAGAATTCTCATGTACGAAGAATTTAAGGGTCATCCTTTACGCAAAGATTATCCAGTCAATAAACGGCAGCCCCTGATCGGGCCGCTGAACTAGGGTTATAAATATGTGGGTTGATTTATCCATCACATTCGTAAAGATTCTTTTTGTCCTCGCTATTACGGTAGGTTTTTTTGCTCCCGTATTAACATGGGTAGAAAGAAAACAAAGTGCCATCATGCAAGACAGGATTGGGGCAAATCGTGCCGATATTTTGGGCTTTACGGTATTAGGTCTTTTCCACATCATTGCCGATGCTTTAAAGATGTTTACTAAAGAGGATTTCATTCCTCAAGGCGCGAACAAAATTTTACATACCATCAGCCCAATCATTGCCGTGGTTCCGGCGCTTTTAACTTTTGCCGTGGTTCCATTTGGTGGCCAGTACAACCTGTTTGGCAAAGAAGTCAATCTGGTAATTTCTGATCTTGATGTCGGTCTTCTTTTTGTCTTTGCGATTGCTTCTCTTGCAACTTACGGCTATGTGATCGCCGGTTGGAGTTCTAATAACAACTGGTCACTATTAGGTTCCATGCGAACCGCATCACAAATGATTTCGTATGAAGTCACTATGGGGCTCACCATCGTTGGCGTTCTCATGGTCTATGGCTCCATGAAGCTGACAACTATTGGAGCGATACAGGAAGACTTTTTCCGATGGGGATTATTCTTACAACCTTTGGGTTTCTTCATGTTTCTGGCGGCATCGATTGCCGAGAACAAGAGAATTCCTTTTGATAACCCTGAGGCAGAGTCGGAAATCGTCGCTGGTTATTTTACAGAATACAGTGGACTAAAATTCGGTATGTTTTTTATGGCCGAATTTATTGAAATGGTCACGATCGGCGCGATCATGACTATTTTGTTTTTTGGAGCATGGCATATTCCGTTTTTAACAACCGCCACATTACTCGGCTGGTTTGATTTTCTTGGCACCACTGGCTCGAACCTGATTGTAATGCTAATTCAGGTCGGTGTGTTTTTCGCCAAAGTGATATTCTTTATCTGGTTGCAGATGACAATTCGTTGGACGTTGCCGCGGTTTCGTTATGATCAGATTATGAAACTAGGGTGGAAGATTCTTCTACCGCTTTCGTTAGCAAACATTTTAATAACCGGGATCGTTATCCTGGTTCTTAATTAAAAGGAGGCCTCACTATGGCCTATTATGTAAATAGAAATATCAAGATGACCTGGTGGGAGAGACTTTACCTCCCAGAAATAATAAAGGGCATGGGTATCACGTCCCGACACTTCTTTGTAAACCTCTTTGGGTTTGTTCCTTTTTTATTGGGGGCAAAAAAAGAAAGACCCATCATGACGGTTTACTATCCTGAAGAGCAGGTACAATACCCGATTGCGTATCGTGGACGACCGGTTTTGGCTCAAAATGAAGACGGGCAGCCTGCTTGCGTTGCTTGTGGCTTATGCGAAATTGCCTGTCCGGCCTACTGTATCCATATTGAACCTAGCGAAAATAGCGGCAAGCAAAATCAGTATGAGCGCTGGCCGGATGTATTCAATATTGACTATGCTATTTGTATTTTTTGCGGAAACTGTGAAGAAGCCTGTCCTGAAGAAGCCATTTTCATGAGTGACGATTGCGAAATCTCAATGCTCGATCGTAAACAAATGCTTTACACAAAAGAACAACTTTTAACTCCGGTGGCTGATTTGCAAAAACGCATTGAATTCACCCGAAATATGTACGCCAAATGGAATTATTAATTTTTTATCCTATTGCTGGTCTGTGCATTGCCTTGGCTCTGGGTGTTATTTTTAACACCAGCCCGGTAGGCTCTGCCATGTGCCTCATCGGCATGATGCTCGGACTCTCTGGAATCTTTGTGCTTTTGCAAGCGCACTTTGTTGCCATCTTGCAGATCATTATTTATGCAGGAGCGATCATGGTTTTATTTATGTTCGTGATCATGCTTTTGAATTTGAAAGAAGCGGCATCTTCCGATTGGGTGATGAGGGATAAAAATCTTTTCATCTCTATAATGAGCGGCGTATTAGCGGTAGGGATTTTGTACAAAATTGTGGATGTCATTTTCATGACCGAATTAAATTCGCCTGCCACGTTGCCCGATTCGTTCGGGACAGTTGCAACCATTGGCGAATCATTGTTTACAGATTTCGTATTGCCATTTGAAGTGGCATCGCTTTTATTGTTAGCAGCTATGATCGGGGCAGTTGTCCTCGCGAAACCTAAACTGGACTGACTATGTTTGAAGACTCGGTTCCCTTAGCTCATTATTTGACCTTAAGTGCAGTTCTGTTTGTAATCGGAATTGTCGGTGTTTTAGTTCGTCGCAATGTGATCGTGGTGTTCATGTCGATCGAGATCATGTTGAACGCGGTGAACATTTCTCTGATTGCATTTGATCATTATTTGAATCTTTCTAACGGTCAGATTTTCAGTTTTATGGTGATGTGTGTTGCTGCTGCTGAAGTGTCGGTGGGACTGGCAATTATTATTGCCCTGCACCGCAACAAACCAACGGTCAATCTTGATGAATTCAACCTGTTGAAGTGGTAATAAAAGTATGTTGCTAAAACTAACTTGTCTGGTACCCCTGTTTCCGTTGCTCGGATCCATCATCAACGGATTCTTTGGGTTGCGTATTGGGAAAAATGCAGTGGGAATCATTGCCTGCGGAAGCATGGCTTTATCTTTCCTGACTTCCATTTTGATTTTTGTGGGTTTTCTCATGTTGCCGGAAGGCCAGCATGTTTTCGAGCAAGTTATATGGACTTGGTTTGGCGCTGGGGACTTTTCTGTCGAATTTGGGTTTCAGATAGACCCCTTGACTCTGATTATGATGTTCGTTGTAAGTGGCGTCGGATTCATCATCCATGTCTACGCCATTGGCTACATGCATGAAGAATACAGCTTCTACCGATTCTTTGCTTACTTCAACTTGTTCGCCAGTGCCATGCTGGTTCTCGTTATGGGTAACAACTTTCTAATCATGTTCATCGGTTGGGAAGGTGTGGGCTGTTGTTCTTACTTCCTGATCGGTTATTATTTCGAGAAAAAATCCGCCTGCGATGCGGGTACCAAGGCTTTCGTTGTCAACCGCGTCGGGGACTTCGCTTTCTTACTCGCTGTCATGTATATATTCAATGTTTTTGGCACCATCGACTTCACGGAAGTCATGCACGCGGCTCCTGAAAAACTGGTTTATGCTGGCGAAGCGGTCACCCTTATCACCTTCTTTCTTTTTGTCGGCGCAACCGGTAAATCAGCGCAAATTCCTTTATACACTTGGCTCCCTGATGCAATGGAAGGCCCGACCCCGGTCAGTGCCTTGATCCACGCTGCCACCATGGTGACCGCAGGTGTTTACATGATCGTTCGATGCAGTGCCCTGTTTAATCTGGCACCCATGACGATGATGGTCGTCGCTGGCACAGGTGCGGCAACAGCAATTATGGCTGCAACCATTGGCATGACTCAATTCGATATTAAAAGAGTATTGGCCTACTCCACTGTCAGCCAGATCGGTTATATGATCATGGCTTGCGGAGTCGGTGCTTATACCGCTGCCATTTTCCATCTAGTAACCCATGCCTTCTTTAAAGCTTGTCTCTTTCTTGGCTCTGGAAGTGTCATTCATGGTATTCATGGCGAGCAGGATATGCGCAAGATGGGTGGGCTCAAAAACTATATGCCAGTGACCTATTGGACATTTCTTGTTTCAACGCTTGCAATTGCAGGCATTCCGCCGTTATCCGGTTTCTTCAGTAAGGATGAAGTTCTTTATCATGCGTTGATGGATGGCAATATTATATTTTGGGGAATGGGTATTGGGGCAGCCTTGTTAACCGCTTTTTATATGTTCCGCCTTGTGTTTATGACCTTTCACGGCGAATCACGAGTTGACCCATCCGTACATCCACATGAGTCACCGAAAGTAATGACCATGCCGCTTGTAATTCTTGCGGGGTTGGCAACGGTGGGTGGCATACTGGGAATCCCGCTTTTTCATGGCTGGCATATTCTCCACAACTGGTTAGAACCGGTTCTGCATTTCGATCTAGCAAATGCCTTGCAGCATTCAGAACATATGTTGCACGAGGCGGGTAAACATGCACCTTCTTGGGCGCATTTACTCAACCCAAAAGAACACAATTTATGGCTTGAAGTATTCCTGATGGCGTTTTCAGCTTGTGTGGCCGTTACCGGAATCGTTGCCGCGTATATCTTTTATATTAAACGGCCTGACTTACCTGAAAAGTTTACGAAAGGCCAATGGGGATTCGAGATAGTACAAAACAAATATGGTGTGGATGAACTGTACGACGGGGTATTCGTCAAACCCACTGTAGAAGCATCGCATTTACTTTGGAAAGAAGTTGACGCCAAAGCTATAGACGGAACGGTAATTGGTACCGCTAAAAGTGTTGGATGGTTAAGTAAACAAGCTCAGGCCTTTCAATCCGGCTTTGTTCGCAATTATGCCTTGTTCATCGCAGTTGGGTTCATCAGTCTTTTATTGATTATGTTTTAGGGAATTATGTTTCTAACTTTTATAACTTTCTTGCCAATAATTGGTGCGTTTCTTCTTGCCTTTTTTCCTAAGGATAATGAAGGTGCGATCAAGCAAACTGCGCTTGCAGTAGCAGTAGCTGATTTTCTTCTATCTCTGTATTTGTGGACTAACTTCGATAATTCCACTCATAAAATGCAGTTTGAGCTTAATGTATCCTGGATAGAATCTTGGGGAATCAACTACCATATCGGCCTTGATGGAATTTCCCTGCTGCTTTATGTGATGACTACATTCCTGACGATGATCTGTATCATCGCTTCTTGGGATGTAAAAAAACATATCCGCGAATACATGATGGCGATGCTGGCTCTCTCTACCGGTATGCTGGGAGTTTTCATTTCTCTCGACCTGTTCATGTTCTATGTGTTCTGGGAATTCCAGCTGGTCCCAATGTATATCATCGTTGGAGTATGGGGCGGCCCTCGACGGATATATGCCGCAGTAAAATTTTTCATTTATACAGCATTGGGTTCCCTGCTGATGTTGGTCGCCATCATCTGGATTTATTTCCATATCAAGGAAACAACAGGTGTGGCAACAGCAGATATTATATTCATCACCGACCACTTGAGTTCAAGTGTTCCACTGGGTACTCAAAAATGGCTGTGGGCTGCTTTCTTTTTGGCCTTTGCTATCAAAGTTCCTATGTTTCCATTCCACACCTGGCTCCCTGACGCTCATGTTGAAGCACCAACAGCAGGCTCTGTGATTCTGGCTGGTGTTTTATTGAAAATGGGAACCTATGGTTTCTTACGATTCAACCTGCCGTTTTTCCCGCAGGCTTCTTATGAGTTTGTAGACATGATTGCCGTATTGTCTATCATTGGTATCGTTTACGGCGCACTAGTTGCAATGGTCCAAGAAGATTTAAAAAAACTCGTTGCCTACTCCAGTGTCAGTCACCTCGGGTTTGTCATGCTGGGTATCTTTGCATTGAACGAATACGGAATACAGGGTGCCCTAATTCAGAACATCAACCACGGTATCAGCACGGGTGCCCTCTTCCTTTTGGTTGGCGTTATTTATGATCGTCGACACACCCGAATGATCAAAGAATTTGGCGGCCTTTCCAAACAGATGCCAGTCTATGCTATCTGTTTTATGATCGCAGCTCTATCATCCATCGGTCTGCCTGGTATGAACGGGTTTGTAGGCGAGTTTCTAGTACTCTTGGGCACCTTTCAAGGAATCGGTTTTCTCTATGCAGCCTGCGCAACTTCTGGGGTTATTTTAGCAGCATGCTATATCCTCTGGATGTTCCAACGTGTCATGTTCTTGGAGTTGAGCAACCCAAAAAATATGAACTTGAAAGATATCAATGTTCGGGAACTTATTACTATTGTTCCCCTATTGATTTTAATTTTCTGGATTGGTTTATACCCAAAACCATTTATGAAAACATTTGACGCATCGGTCAGTCATCTGGTCAGTAAAGTTAGCCCAGATAATTTCCGTCCTAAACAGGACCACGACGCGGGTGGACACCATGCGGCGCTGATAACCAAAACCGAACTGGCCAAGCTGAGTCAAAAGCTACAAAAGACCAGCCATAATTGATTGAGGAATATTTAATAGTGGAACCGATACACGCACCCGAATCCATTGACCTGATTGCTCTGGCACCAGTACTTGTAATGAGTGTTTTCGCTATGGGTGTTCTGGTATTGGATCTTTGGGCTGGGAAAAACAAAACACTGCTGATGTTTGTAAGCCTCGTTGGCTTGTTAATGACAGCTATTAGCGCATTTGCCAAACATCCCATCCCCGCCTTTGCGTTTACCGACAGTTATACCGTCGATCACTTATCTCTGTTTTTCATTTGCATATTCACTCTCAGTTCCGCCTTAACCATTCTGCTTTCCAGCGAATATAACGAACGCGAAGGAATCAAAGCCGGTGAATACTATCCTCTGATTCTACTTTGTACTGTAGGGATGATCCTTCTCGCTTCATCTACAGATATGATCATGATCTTCCTGGGAATAGAAATTGTTTCCATATGCCTCTACGTATTGGCAGGTATCAGGAGAGATCATCCCGCTTCTAACGAAGCGGCGCTGAAATATTTTCTGCTCGGAGCGTTTGCCACAGGGTTCCTGTTATATGGAATGACATTGGTTTATGGCTCAACCGGAAGCACCAACTTATTTAAAATCGCAGAGTTTATTAAATCGGATAGCTCTCAGTCCAATCCCCTTCTCTTAATGGGCATTGTCCTTTTAGTGATCGGATTCGGATTCAAAGTTGCGGCGGCTCCGTTTCATATGTGGGCACCAGATGTCTATCAAGGGGCACCTACACCTGTTACAGCCTTCATGGCTGTCGGGCCAAAAGCTGCGGCATTTGCGGCATTCTTCAGAATCTTCAGCGAAGCAGTTCCAGACTTGGCTCCGTCATGGGAAATATTGTTGTGCACTATTGCTGTCTTGAGCATGGTTGTTGGTAACCTTGGCGCGATCATGCAAACTAATATCAAAAGAATGCTGGCTTTTTCCAGTATCTCGCACGCCGGTTACCTCTTGATTGCGGTCATTTCTAAAAGCTCTCTGTCCGGTTCAAGTCTGCTCTTTTATATGTTGTCTTATGCCTTCACCACTTTTGGGGCATTCGGGATCATTATATTACTTGGGCGAAAAGGTGAGGAAAACCTGGAACTAGAAAACTATTCTGGCCTGGCATACAAACACCCGTTAATGGCATTGAGCATGACTGTTTTTCTCTTGTCTCTAGGAGGACTGCCACCATTTGCAGGATTTGTTGCCAAATTCTATATTTTCAATGCTGCGATCGAAGAAGGTTTTGTAACCTTGGTTATCATTGCCGTTCTCAACAGCGCTATTTCATTTTACTACTACTTGAAAGTAGTCGTCTTCATGTACATGAAGGAAGCGGAAAGTGAGTTCCAGATATCCCTGACTCCCATGACGCTATTCGTAGTGATTCTGGGGCTCATCGGAACCATTGAACTTGGCATCTTTCCCGACACCATCATCTCCCTCACCACCCACTAGCGTGGGAGGCTACTCTGTATTACGTTTTAGAGCGGTCAATACTCCTTGAGCGCATTAATAATTTTTGCTCTTCTCCCTCCAGCAACAGATAATTTTCCATTAAAAGAATACACCCTTGCAGGGGCTGAGAATCCTGACATCAGCCCTAAAAAAAATTTTTACTCATTAAATACACACGTTAGGCTATAATATATTTTACCTGCAAAAATTTCAGCGAATTGGAAAAAGCTATGAAGATGCACCATTTGGACAAAGAAAAAGTAGAAGAGATCATGTTGAAGGTCAAGCAAGTGGTCGACTCGGGACAATACCCTGCAGATGTTATCGAAGAAATTTTCAAGCTCTCGCAAGTCGATGGCGAAAAATTTTTAGAATGCAAAAACCACCCTATCCAAAAAGAAAAAGTGAATTTTGAAATCGATCCAGAAAAAGGCGTACGTTTTTTTGATCCTTTCAATTTCTTCACCCGCGGAATCTATAAAGATATGGATGGATTGACTGTTTGGACCCAGGACAATCTCAAAGAACCCTGGGAATAAGAATAGCAGCAGACCCACTATAGGGTCATCTACCCATCAGGCAAATAAAAAAAGCCCTATGCAAAATGCATAGGGCTTTTTTATTACTATAATTTGTGACTTAGCTTTTTTCCTGATCCGCATTGAAATCGTAAGAACCTTTTCTGGGCAAGGATGCAGTGAAACTATCTGCGGTTTCTTTCATAGCTAGATCTTTGGCATCACCTTCCTCTTGGGCTTTTTTCCGGGCCAAGGCTTCTTTTTCTTCATCCGTTAAGTTATCTTCAGACTCGCTCTCTTTCCCTTCTTCAATGGCAGCTTGCTGACCCTCTTCCACTTGAGCTCCTTCTTCCTCTTCCTGTGCTTCTTTCATGGAACTCTTGAAGTTCTTAATACTACGACCAAAAGCACTGCCGATTTCGGGAAGTTTTCCCGCTCCAAATATAATCATTATGATGACCAAAATAATCATCAACTCAGGAAAACCTATTCCCATCATAATTCTTGCCCTCCAGTATTATTGTAAACACCCCGATATTTTACGAAAACAGAGCCTTAATCTTTGAAAATTAAATTATTTTAAGTAATTTTATCCTTTTTTGACCTGTGAATACAAGGGGAATAATTGTCAATTTTGAAAAATACCGATTCCCTGCAGCTATAACGCTTTATTATCACAATTCAATGCCCCTCCCTATTTCCGGCATAAATATTAATGAAAAGATAAACACGAACATCGGAACTTCTATAATAAAAACAACACTTAAAAATTGTAAGAAGAGCTTATAGATTTACATTAGTTGCGCGAATTTGTTAATATTTTCTGACTGGTTTAAAAATTCTACCAACACTTCTTAATATGAATCTAGAACTACTCATTGCGGTTCTTTTTGGTGGAATATTAGTCTACCGAGGTTTATTCTCAATACGAAGAATACGTATGCGATTTATTGCGATGAGTTTTCAGACACTGATTATTGCAGCTGCGGTTTCCTCTGTGCAACAAAGTTCTGTAAATCAATCCTTGGTTTCCCAAAGCATTTTACGTCCCTCGGCCGAAGAGTAGGAACGCCTGATCGCTTTTAAGCTTTATCAAAATAAAATCACGCCAGAAATAAAGATTTGTGCCACAGGCACGGCCCTTTCACAATAAATCTCCTGAGTAATTTTTGGTTCTTGCCTGTCGGGAATACGAGCAATATAATATTGATCAGGCGCTCGATTTTGCATATGCCGGTCTGCATCTAAATCCAAAGAACAAGTAAGTCAATGCCGCGCTCAGCAACATCAGGGTATGGTTTTTTTTCCAGCCTCGGTGTGGATGAAGTTTCAACCGTAAAGTTTGAAGAAGAATTGAAAAATACCTATATGATACAGACACTCACAACTACCTTGGAATTCTTTATTTCGAACAAAAAGAATTTCATAAAGCTGAGGAAAAATTTAAGAAAGCTCTGACCCTTAGGCCCAAAGACGGGGAAATTTATTATAATCTGGGAAACCTGTTTAATGAGCAAAACAGATTGAGAAAAACGGAAAAGACTTTCAAGCATGCATTGAAGGTCGCACTGGAATCTCCTGATCTTTATAACGGATTAGGAACCGTTTTCTGGGCTCAGGACAATCAGGCAGATGCAGAAAAAGAAACGCAAAGTTTCTAAGCAGTCTCGCCCCTATTATTAGATCGTTTCCTCTCTACTTTTAATTCTAGGCTTCACGCAAAGACTCAATAGCTTTTTTGTAATCCTTTGTGTTGAAAATAGCAGAACCGGCAACCAGAACATTGGCCCCGGCTTGCTTTATATCTCCCGCATTATCCGGTTTAATTCCACCATCGACTTCCAGCAATAAAGGATTTTCATAATTCGACATCACATCATTCAAGTTATGAATTTTATCCAATATTGAACGAATAAATGTTTGTCCACCGAATCCGGGGTTTACGGACATCAGCAGAACCATATCTATTTCATGGAGAATTTCTTCAAGGGAGGAAAGTGGGGTCGCGGGGTTGAGCACTACACCTGCCTTTATCCCCTGCTCTTTTATCAACTGAATGGTGCGATTCAGGTGAGGACAAGCTTCCACATGAACCGTAATTATATCGGAACCGGCACTGGCAAAATCTTTAATATAAGCATCGGCATTTTCAATCATTAAATGGACATCTAGTGGCAAATCAGTTGCTTTGCGTACGGACTCCACGACCACTGGCCCAATCGTGATATTGGGAACAAAATGTCCATCCATCACATCCACATGAATCCAGTCTGCGCCCGCCTGTTCAACCTCTTTCACTTCATCCGTCAGACGACCAAAATCCGCTGAAAGAATAGATGGAGCAATTACTATCTCTTCTGATGTTTTTGTCATTGGGTGAATTTCCTTATCGCCATCACAAATTTTTCGAAGCATATCATAAAGCCCGATAACTGTCCCGATATTATGCAATGGTTATCAAAAGCTAATTTCTTTATAATATAAGGCTTTACTCTCATTTCTTTTAAAAATCCGTGAAAGCAAAACTGGAAATTATTCGAGGAAAAATCAAAGCCCTTCTCATGCAGGATCACAATATGCTGATACTAGCTGCATTGATTGGCTTTCTAGCGGGTTTTGCTTCAACGGCGTTCAGATGGATGATCGAATTCTTTGGAATTGTATTTTCTACTAAAGGGTTATCCTGGTTAGGAATTACAGGAACAGCATTGCCTTTTCTATTACCGCTAATGCCAATGTTTGGCGGAATAGTCACCGGAATCATTTGCCACTTCTTTCCTGATGCAGTGAAAGAAAACGGCGTACACCGGGTCATGCACGCAGTTGCATTGAAGGCCGGAAAAATTCGCAAGCGCACTCTGATCACTTGTTCTGCAACTTCCGCGCTAACCATTGGTTCAGGCGGTTCTGCTGGGCGTGAAGGACCCACCGTGCAAATCGGCTCAGCTGTAGGCTCAGCATTAGGAAACCTTTTTCACTTATCAAGAGAGCGGGTACGGGTCTTAGTCGGATGTGGAGCGGCAGCAGGGATAGCCGCATCCTTCAATGCTCCTCTAGCCGGAGTTTTATTTGCGCTGGAAATTATACTCGGCGATTTTACGATCCACACTTTCAGCCCGATCATTGTTGCGTCCGTAATCGGCACCGCAACAGGACGAGCCCTTGAAGGCAACGAAATCACATTTCATGTACCCGTTCATGAACTGGTCAGTTATTCAGAAATCATTCTCTACTTGTTCCTGGGTCTTTTATGCGGACTGGTTTCTCGATTATTCACTTTGGTTTACTTCAAATCAAATGATTTTTTTGAAGAAAAAGTGCGTATTCCAAAAATCTTAAAACCTGCTTTGGGAGGATTGATAGTTGGTTTAATTTCTATTGGCTTTCCGGCAGTTCTGGGAAATGGTTATGATTTCATGGAAAAAGCTTTGTCCGGCGAACTGCTGTGGAGCATGGCATTCCTACTCATTTTTTTAAAGATAATCAGTACCTCGGTAACCTTAGGCTCGGGTGGACTGGGTGGAGTTTTCGCCCCCTCTCTTTTTATAGGAGCCATGCTAGGGTCAGCATTTGGGGCATTGGTACATGACATTAGTCCAAACTTAACAGCTTCACCAGAAACATATGCACTTGTAGGAATGGGTGCTGTTGCAGGTGCTGTCATGCAAGCTCCTTTAACCAATATTCTGATGCTCTTTGAGCTAACCAATGACTACACCATCATTCTGCCAATCATGATTACTTGCATTGTTTCTGCTTATACATTCAGAGGCTTTTCAAAAAATTCTATCTACATTCAAAAACTTCTTAAAGAAGGAATTAATATTCAACACGGTCGCGAAGTATCTATTCTAAATTCAATTCGAGTTGACGAAGTGATGAATAAAGAAGTCACCACCATTTTAGAGGGAATGCCTTTTAGAAAAATTCTTGAAACCATTTCTCATTCAAAAAATTTTTACTTTCCGGTTATCAACAGTCAGGGGGAGATGTCTGGAATCCTGTCTTTCCATATGGTGCGAGAAATGATTTTTGAAGAGGAGTTGGGAGACCTTGTGGTCGCCAATGACCTTTCGGTCAAACCTGTAAAATCTCTTACCCCGGATACTAATTTAAATCAAGCCATGGAATTATTTGCCCACCTAGATGTAGAACAACTCCCTGTTGTACATAAGAATGACCCCAAGCGAGTCATAGGCATGGTCAATCGCGGTGAAGTGGTAGCAGCTTATAACAGAGAAGTATTAGTATCTGAATTTGACCGATGACCCTTCCCCACCTGCCCGGTTTTAGACTCCTCTCATTTATTCTAATCAGTTGTCTGTTGTTCACTGCATGCGGTGACCCCAATGCGTTGAATCATCGACGCTCACAGTTTTTAATGGGAACACTGGTCAAAATTTTTGTCATAGAAAAAGATGAGAAGCTCGCCATAACTGCTATTCAGGAGGCATTCCGGGAGATTCGCAGACTGGAAAAGCTGATGAGCATTCTTATTCCAGACTCTGAAATTTCAAAAATAAATCAGGCGGCAGGAAAAGATCGCGTCCCAATTTCTAAAGTATTACTGACTGTTCTTCAACGGTCGCTTTTCTGGTCCTAAAAAACAGAGGGTACATTTGATATCACCATCGGCCCTGCGCAAAAGTTATGGAATTTTGATACTCCCTCGCTGCCCTCAGAAAACTCCATTGCAGATGCGATTAAATAAATTGACTTCAGAAAAATTCAACTAGAAGAACAAAATATTTTTTTACCTGAAAAAGGGATGCGGCTAAATTTAGGAGCTATAGTCAAAGGCTATGCTATTGACAAAGTCATTGATATCTTAAGGAGGAAAAAATTCGAAACGCGTTGATCAACACCTGTGGTGACCTTAAATCCATAGAAAAAAAACAGACCAACTGAATTGGAAAATCGGACTTCAGCACCCATGAAACTCAGAGTCCCTGCTTGCCTCTTTCTCTATGTCGGGGAAAGCCGTTGCTACTTCAGGAGACTACCAGAAATATTTTAAAAAGAATGGAAAACGCTATCATCGTATTCTCGATCCCAAAACCGGATATCCTGCCAAAATCGGTTCGATGTCTGCCACCGTTATCGTAAAAAATGTCATGGATACCGATGCCCTTTCCACAGCAATTTTCGTCCTCGATTCAGAAAAAGACATCGCCTTACTTGATTCGTTAAATGATGCAGAAGGATTGATTGTAGATATTAAGAAAGAGGTCAGTGTTTCTAGAAACATGGGTTCAATTGAGAATTTCTCCCTCAAGTCCTTCAAAAAGGGCGTTCGCCATTAATCCATGTCCAATAGCATTAGGGTGACATAAATCTGGAAACAGAAATACGAGCTGCGTTTCTTTTTCCAGTATCTTTCCATAAGCCTCAAAATAAGTAACAAATTTTTCAGGAAAAAGGTCATGCACCTTTGATAAATACGGCTTAAAAATATCCGGGAAATCATAAAATGGAATATGTGCAGATTTTGCTGTCTGCTTAGCAACATCGCGATACTCCCCTCCGTTGCAAATACTTATAAAGTGAGGTTTTCCTCCGCGTTGCAAAATCTCCTGGAAAATTACACCAAGGTTTTTCTGATATTCTTCTAATGAAACTCTGCTGTTTTTTGTTTTTGGAATTCTCGGTTCAGGTAAAGAATGAATCAATGTTCGCATCCATTTCATTATCATCAAGCGATTCAAAGACCAGCTTATTTTTCCCACCATTGAATTGCGCGCCTGAAACCGCACACTATCTGATTTTAAAGAAGGATAAGAATCGTTCGAACCAAACGAGACCAGAACGATATCTCCATTTTTTATTTTCACCTTATCTTCCAGCAATAATTTTCCGTGGTACGAAGTAAAGCCTGGCGTAGAATAATTTGCGACAGTGATACTGGAGGTTAGGGGAAGTTGCTTTAATTTTTCCGCAAGCTGTTGTGGGTAAGAATCTTCAAAGTCCACTCCCCAGCCGAAGCTGCTGGAATCTCCCAGCACATGTAGGGTATGTCCTTCTGTCTCTCCGACTATAGGATTCTGCACTGAAACACGATACCCCTTTGCATTCGACGCAATCGTCCAAGGTGGAAGTTTATCAAAAAATAATGCAGAGGAATAATTTAAAACTGTAAGTTGCAGACTAGGTTTCAGCAAATAACCGTAACGTAAATCAGGGCGATAGGCATAAACATCTTCACTCACGAATCCCTGCTCAGCCACATACCTCTGATATCTTGCCATCATCAAGGGGTCCAACTCTTCCATCCAGGCAGGAAAAATAAACTTTTTATAGGAAATAGAAGGTTGAAAGCCAGAAAAATGCAAAATAATTTCCAGCAAACAAAAAATTATCACTACAACAAACGTGGAAAATAAAAAAGGTTGAAGGGTTTTATCTTGTTTTTTTTGTATCACAACAATCGAATTAGCTATGAATTAACTTTAGTATACCTATTCAACAAAAGGGAGTTCCCTACAACGGATACGGAACTTAAAGACATTGCTGCGGCAGCGAATACAGGTTGCAAAAGAATTCCATACGCCGGATATAAAACACCTGCCGCGATAGGAATGCCAACAATATTATAAATAAAAGCCCAGAACAAATTTTGCCTGATTTTAGACATGGTGGCTTTGCTCAACTCGATTGATTCTACAACAGCCTTAATATCTGAGCCAACAAGGGTTATATCTGAGGCTTCCATCGCAACATCAGTACCACTCCCTAAAGCAATCCCCACATCGGCCCCAGCCAGTGCGGGAGCATCATTGATTCCATCTCCAACCATTGCAACACAATGTCCGGATTGTTTGATCCTTTCAATTTCATCCACTTTCCCCGATGGCAAGACTTCCGAAACCACTCTATCTATTCCCAACTGCCTTGCCACTGTTTGCGCAGTATTAGAGTTATCTCCCGTTAACATGACAACTTCTAACCCCATTTTTTTTAGATGCAAAATATTTTCTTTAGCGTGTGGCTTTATGGCATCTGTTGTGGCTAGGAGTCCTGCTACCTGCCCGTCAACGCAGAGGAACATCGGGGTTTTGCCATTCTCCGTCAGCTTAACCACTTGGTCATCAATGGAGGATATATCGATCTGGTTTTCTACCATCAATCTTTTATTGCCAAGCAATACTTTCTGGTCGTCTACTTTTCCTTCGACACCGAATCCTGGCAAAGCATGAAAATCATCGGGTGTTTTAAGTTTTAGCCCTCTCCTTTTCGCCTCGGCCACAACGGCTTGCGCAAGAGGATGCTCAGAACCTTTCTCTAGAGATCCCGCAAGAGCGAGTAACTTTTCAGCATCTAGTTTCGTTGCAGGTGCAAGAAGAACATCGGCCACCTCCGGTTTCCCCATTGTCAAGGTTCCCGTTTTATCGAATACGATGGTATCTAGCTTTTCTGCTCTTTCCAGAGCTTCTCCACCCTTTATCAGGACACCCATTCTCGCCCCTCTTCCTGTACCCACCATGATAGCGGTAGGAGTTGCCAGGCCCAACGCACATGGACAGGCAATGATCAACACAGAAATAAAAGCCATGAGAGCAAAAGAAAAAGTGGGAAGTTCAGTAAAAGAATTTCCGAACAACCACCAGAATAAAAATGTAATAACAGCCAGTCCCATCACCGACGGAACAAAAATCCCTGCAATTTTATCAGCCAGCTTTTGTACCGGCGCTTTCGATCCTTGCGCCTCTTCCACCAATTTAATAATTTTCTCCAAAACAGTATCCTGACCCAACCTAGTTACCTTCATTTTAAAGAATCCAGTTTTATTTATACTGGCTCCAAAAACATCATCGCTAACGTTCTTCTCTAACGGCACACTTTCCCCGGTAAGCATGGACTCATCAATCGATGAGTTGCCTTCAAATATTTTCCCATCCACAGGAATTTGTTCTCCAGGGCGCACCCAGACACGATCCCCGACAACCAGTTCTGAAATACTAATCTCTGCCTCTTCTCCTTGCCGTTCTACTATTGCCGTTCGCGGTTGTAGTTGCATCAGTTTCTTGATGGCATTCGAGGCGCTTAGCTTGGCACGCGATTCCATCCACCGCCCCAACAGAACCAAAGCAATAATCATTACCGAGGTATCGAAATACACTGCCACTTTTTCATCTGCCATACGAATCCATGAAGGGAAAAATGTTGCCACCGTGCTGTACAAATAGGCGGCAGAAGTTCCTACCGCAATCAAAGTATTCATATCTGTATATCCGTGACGTATGCCATTAATAGCACCACGATAAAATTGTTTGCCGCAATAAAACTGAACAGGAGTCGCTAAAATAAATAGCATGAGATTTAAAGATAGAGGCAGTGCCATACCCTCACTCTTCATGCTTAAAGTCATCACCAAAATACTAGCCATACCGCTTATAATTAATTTGAGTTTTAAACTTGCTAGTTCTTTGAGATGTCGATTTTCTTTATTAGAGGTTAAACCTTCGCTTGATTTAGCAGGACGCAAGATATACCCGGCATTAGACAGAGTTTCTTTTAGTCCGTTAAACACAATAAGAGCAGGAAGATATTCAATATATACCTGATCTGTGGCCAGATTAACTTTCACATCCGACACGCCAGGGAGAGAGGATAGTTTTTTTTCAACCCTGGAAACACAGGATGCGCAGGTCATCCCTTCGATAAAAAAGGTTTCATGTACCGAAGGTACCTCAAACCCGAGTTTTTTGATCTCCTCAGGAAACTGTTCTGCTCTTAATTTTTCAGGATCAAACTCTACGGTTGCCATTTCAGCGGCAAAATTGACTTTAGCCAAAGAGACTCCATCTAACTCCCCGACTTTTTTTTCAATTCGTGCCGAGCAACTGGCACAACTCATGCCTTTTACGGGTAGAGCTATCGTTTCATTTTTTTTAGAAATCACGTCTTGCATTGTCAATAGAGTAAACTTATTTATACCAAACCAGAGTACACCTTTTAATAGTATGAGTCTTTTAACTATTTATAAGACTTACTTTGCCAAAGGCAAGTTATAGGCATAAGAATTGGCAAGGGGAATGATGTGTTTCTAGGCTGGCGAGAGCTATTCTTTTTTAATGATAAGGTTTTTCAACGTAAAAACCCCATAACCTATTAAAAGTAATGCAATCAAACCACTGCTGAAAGAGTTTTGACCAACCGCACTAGTGAAGACAAATATTCCAGCACCACTCAAAACAAGTCCTATAAAAAAATATCCGGCGGTTCTATAAAAAGCAGTTTTGGATACTGGTTTTTCTATATCTTCTCGTTTTTGCTTGAGTTGCCAGCGCCATCGAAGAACATAATAAGACTGCCTTAACCAGTTGATCAATCCAGCATCTTCTTTCAGACTGGTTCTACAATACATACACTGGCTATCAGTATTGCGGTTGGGGAAACCACAATTAAGGCACAGCTTTGAGTCCTGATTCTGACTTATTGCGATAGGTTCTTTTTTTGGGTCTTCCATTTAAAACTCCAAGTTTTCAAGCCTTATCGGCTATCCGGCTCAATAAGTTTAAAAAACCTTTTTGTGGTGAGATTTGAAGATTCTAGTACTATTAAACAGCACTGTCAATTGCCATTGCCCCGATTGATCGAGCCTCTAAGTTCCTTTAAAATAGTGTTAGTTTGCAAATTTTGCTGATTGCTAAGCGACAGCAAATTCTCTATAATCCGATCTTTAAAAATCCCAGTTTACGATGATGAAAACCTTGTTTTTATTACTTTTTTCCGTTTTTCTGACTACCCCAACCTATAGTGAAGAATCGTCCCCAGATGGTATGGTATTGATTCCCAAGGGGCTTTTTCAGATGGGAAGCATAAAGTCCATGCTGGAATTACGACCGCATGATCTGTTTAACACCGACCGACACACTTTGGGCCCCGAAAACCCGGCTCACGAAGTCTACCTCGATGATTTTTACATAGATATTTACGAAGTGACAAATGGCGCTTATGCAAAATATGTAAAGGAAACAGGTGGTAAAAAACCAATGGGGTGGAACAGTCCTAACTTTAAAGAACCAAAGCAACCTGTTGTGGGAATTGCCTGGAAAGAAGCGGTGAAATTTTGCGAATGGCAAAACAAGCGGCTACCCACAGAAGCAGAATGGGAAAAAGCTGCACGAGGCAAACGTTCGGTAAAATATCCCTGGGGCAACACACCCCCTGATTCCAACAAACTCAATTATAACGAAGATATAAAAAAAACCACGGCCGTCGGTTCTTTTGAAAACGGTAAATCTGATTATGGGGTCTACGACCTTTCCGGCAATGTTGCCGAATGGGTGAGCGACTGGCACTTTCCTGAATACTATTTATTTTCCCCCAAGAAAAATCCACCGGGACCAGAAACCGGTAAGTATAAAATCATCCGTGGAGGTAGCTGGAGACATAATGCCGAAGACGTCGACTTGACCTATAGAAACGCCACCACTCCAGTCAACCGATCTACCAGCATCGGCTTTCGTTGTTCCAAATCTCTACCCTAGTCTTTCGCGCAACTGATCCTATCTAATAAGATATTGGCAATTTCTTTCTTAGTCATTAGTGGTAGGTTCTCAATTTTTTCATCGGAGCCAATCAATGTTACCTGATTATTATCAGACTGAAAACCAATTCCAGGTGCGCTGATATCGTTGGCAACAATCAAGTCTAATTTCTTTTTCCTTAACTTTTCCAGAGCACTTTCAGTCAAGTTTTGCGTTTCTGCGGCAAACCCGACTACGAACTGTCGCGTTTTTATTTTAGACGCTTCCATCAGAATGTCTTTCGTGGCAACGAGTTTAAGAGTCCGCCCTTCCTCCCCCTGCTTTTTGATTTTTTCTTTTTCTAGCTTCTCTGCAGTAAAATCGCCAACAGCCGCAGACATCAGCAGCACATCACATTCTGGAAAATGCTTTTGGACTAAACTGTTCATTTCTGCCGCAGTTTTACAAGATTCAAACTTTATTCCCAGAGGGGGAGTCAGGTTTGTCGGACCGCTGATCAAAACGACCTCAGCACCACGAGCTTTTGCTTTCTCTGCCACCGCATACCCCATTTTCCCTGAAGAAGGATTGGATAGATAACGCACAGGGTCCAAAGGTTCGTGGGTTGGCCCTGCTGTGACCAGAATACGCAAGCCTTGCAAGTCAAGTAGCTGATTAAGATGACTTCTCACTCGTCCCATAATCGTATCGAGCTCGGCAAGACGGCCAAGCCCCGTTGCACCACAGGCCAGTTCGCCCTGCTCCGGGTCGATAAATTCCACGCCGTGGGATGTTAGTTTTTTAATATTATCTTGGATTGAAGGGTTTTGCCACATTCCGTCATTCATCGCTGGAACAACCATTACCGAGCCTTTGAAAGCCAGGTAAAGATTGCTCAAGGCATCATCGGCCAAACCGTTTGCCATTTTCCCAATAGTCGATGCCGTGGCAGGCACTACCAGCATCAAGTCCGCGTTTTCAGCAACACGGATATGCTCCATATTCGCAGAATTTTTCGTATCAAAAATCTGGTGGTAAACAGGCTTCCCCGATAATGCTTCAAACGTGAGAGGTGTTACAAACTGTCCCGCGTTGGCACTCATCGCAACTTGCACTTCGGCGCCCTCTTTCATCAACAACCTTAATAACTCCACAGCTTTATAGGCTGCTATCCCTGCCGATACCGCCAGCACAATTTTCTTATTATTCATTGAATACTTAATTTTATGTTAGAGGTTTTAATTATAAATATTAACTGCCATGCAATCAACGATTTTGGGGGGAAATCCACTTCGATTGACTTTTTAGTGGGCATTTCATAAGGTGCAAACTTATAAATTATCCTTTATAAATTTTATCGGTCGCCGCAGAAGTTTTTCCGTTTGCTAAAACCGGCGGATTGGCCGATTTAGCAGGGTCATTGCCCCCTGCCCTTAAAAAAATCGGCCATGATGTGCGCGTCCAGCTGCCTAAATACCCATGCACGAAATCACAAGCCATTCATTACCTGAACAAGGAAATAAAAATTGGCAAAACAAAAGCCACCCTGTTTGATGGAAGCCGATTTAAAAGATCAGCGCATGGTGGTTTTAGGAGAAGGGGATTCCAAATACGAAAAATTTTTTATTGAGTTGGCCAAGACCAATCCTGACAGATTCGCATTGGCCTTGACATTTGACGATGCATTGGTACATCAAGTTCTTGCAGGCAGCGATATTTTATTAATACCTTCTATTTACGAACCCTACGGAATCACACAAATGTATACATTAAAGTACGGGACTGTGCCTATTGTTAGTTCTGTTGGCCGACTCGATGATTCTATTCAGTCCTTTGATGGCAAAACAGAAACTGGCTTTAAATTTGCACTTAATGACCGGTAATCATTTCAACAAGCCCTACAAAACTCCATGGCCTGTTTTTCCGACAAGTCTAGCTGGGAACGGTTTATAAACAATGGTATGAAAATGGATTTCAGTTGGGATAACGCCGCACAGCAATATTCCAATCTTTTCCAGGACATCCAGCCTAACCATTAAACGTTGCAAAAACAGCCTGATTATTATAAAAACTAACCGTAGATTGCCAATTTTAACATTCAGCTGTCGCTCTGATTTTGACTTCAAAAAATATCCTCATCGTCGATGACTCTAACGGTCAAAATCGGCCCTGCTATAAAGAACTCGAGAATGAAGCTTTTGCAGTTTCTGCTTTCAGTTCCGTAGAAGATGCGCTAAAGGATGCGAATAAACCGCAACTCATCATTCTAGACATAAAATTAAACGGGGATGACAGCGTAAAAATAATCGAAAAATTTAGAACTAAAAATGCCCCCATCATTGTTTGCTCGGAGTGGGGAAAAGATAAATTGAGCTTCCAACTTTGGGCTTCTGATGTGACTATTGTAAAATCCGGCGATCACAGAGATTTGAAGTTAACCATCAAAGAAGTTCTAGAGTAACGAACGGAATAATGGAACGATGACAAAATCCACAATTGAACCCAGATTCATTGCCATTGAAGGAGCCATTGGTGCCGGCAAAACATCTCTTGTCAGTCTACTGGGCGAGCAGTATGGCGCCCGCTTGATATTGGAAAATACCGATTCGAATCCTTTCATATCTAAGTTTTATGAAGATAAAGAGGCCTACTCTTTCCAGACCCAGGTTTTTTTTTTACTGAGTCGATACAACCAGTACATGCAACTGGCACAAAGGGATCTGTTCAACTCCGTGGTTGTCATTGACTATCTATTTCAACGCGACAAAATTTTCGCCCGTCTCAACCTTGAAGATCATGAGTTTAATTTGTACGAACAAATCTTCAACCTGATCGATGCTAAAGCTCCAAAACCCGATCTGGTAATTTATCTGCAAGCCAGTACAGAAGTGCTGCAGGAAAGAGTTGCCAAAAGAGGACGGGAATATGAAGCCTTTATGGACCCGGACTACCTGGATTCTGTAAACAAAGCCTTCAATAACTTCTTTTTTTATTATTCTGAAACACCGCTTTTGGTCATAAATACCAATGAGATCGACTTCGTTGAAAAAAAATGTGACCTAGATGAGTTGATAAAGAAGGTCAACAGCCATAAAATAGGTAGAGAGTATTATAATCCGCTTGGATCCTAACGGACCGGGACGTAGAAAGCTTAATACTGACAATTAAACGCAAAAAAACAGGAAGACCCTCGGGCTTTAAGTTTTGCTACGCGTTTCAAAAAGAGCATTGTTCGATAAATAATTAAATGTAGAAATTCATTAGTTTAATTTTTCTGAGTTTCGAAATGTCGATATTTTTCAATGCTCCGTCACCTTTGCTTCTCTTTCGGCCATTGCCGAAGGGAGTCGTTAAACTCGATTCTCTGCTCCTGCCCAGCTAGACATCCAGCCATAGCCTGTGCAAGATAATGAAAAATCAGCCTGTCACTGTTCCTGCTATTAAGGCAAGGAAAAATTCTGGAAAGAAAATCACCGCTTTAACGGCTTACGATTTCAGTTTCGCAAAATTGCTAGACACCACGGCCATCGATATTTTACTGGTGGGCGATTCTTTGGGAATGGTGTCACAGGGCCATGAAAACACACTTTCTGTAACCCTTGAAGATGTTCTCTACCATACGCGATCGGTTAAACGGGGGGCGCACCGGGCATTGGTGGTGGCGGATATGCCGTTCATGTCTTATCAGGTTTCTGTAGAACAGGCCGTGACCAATGCCGGTCGATTGATTCAACAAGGCCATGCCGCAGCAGTTAAACTTGAAGGGGGCGCACGCATGGCTGACCGGGTACACGCTATCGTTCAAGCGGGTATTCCGGTAATGGGACATATTGGATTAACCCCGCAATCGGTGCATCAGTTTGGCGGTTATAAAATCCAAGGGAAAACTTTTCTCGACTCAAAACAAATCAAACAGGACGCAAAAGACCTGCAAAAAGCAGGCGCGTTCTCTCTAGTTCTGGAAGGAATGCCAGAAGAACTTGGTGGTAAAATCACCCATGATCTGGAAATCCCCACCATCGGCATCGGTGCCGGTTCAAAGTGTGATGGACAAATTCTTGTAACGCATGACCTGCTCGGATTGAATCCTGACTTTGCACCTAAATTTGTCAAACACTACGTTCAATTGGCAGATGTTATTCAAAATGCCGTCACCGAGTTCATTGATGAAGTTCATAGCGAAGCTTTTCCAGGTCCAGAATACAGCTACAATCTAAAAAAAGGTTCTCTCAAGCAGGTGAATGATGGTCTCTGATTTAAAACAACAAGTCCTAATACAAAGGGCGTCCTCGACCGGTGAAATGAAAAGAGTTTTAAACTCGTTTCATGGAACCAACATTGGTTTTGTACCTACCATGGGATATTTACACGAAGGGCATATGAGCCTGGTAGAACAGTCTTTGCGGACTTGCGACCATACGGTTGTCAGCATTTTTGTCAACCCCATACAATTTGGCCCCAATGAAGACCTTGACGTTTATCCTCATGATCTCGAAGGCGATATAGAAAGGCTGGAATCTGCTGGAGTGGATCTACTATTTCAACCCCATCGAGAAATAATCTATCCTAAAGGGTTTAAAACCTATGTGCAGGTAGATGAAATAACCGATCATTTATGTGGAAAAAGTCGACCTGGACTTTTCAAAGGGGTGGCAACCGTTGTTTTAAAATTGTTTAATATCGTTCGCCCGCAACATGTCTTCTTTGGAGAAAAAGATTGGCAACAACTTGCAGTGATAGAAACTCTGGTGAGAGATTTAAATCTCGATATTTTTGTTCATCGAGTCCCTTTGGTCCGCGAGCCAGATGGACTTGCCATGAGCTCACGCAACCGCAACCTGACATCTAAAGAAAGGCAAAAAGCACTTTCTCTTTCAAGATCGTTAGAAGACGCAAAAGAGAAAATCAGTCAAGGAACCACGGCAGCAAGCCAATTGAAGCAGAGTATAAAAGATAGAATCACCGCTGAATCTGGAATGCAAATTGATTACATCTCGATTTGTGACCCCATCAGCTTGCAGGAAATAGAAGAAGTCAAAGGCCGCACGTTGATCGCGCTGGCTGTAAAAATCGGATCATCCCGACTCATCGATAATTGCATTGTAGAGGACTAAAAAGTGCAAAGAATAATGTTAAAATCGAAACTGCACCGGGCTACGGTGACAGCAACTGAAATTGATTATGAAGGCAGTATTGCGATTGACCAGGATTTGTTAGATCGGGTAGATATTCAGCCCTACGAGCAAGTTCACATTTACAATATCACTTCTGGCAGTCGGTTTATCACCTACGTGATAACAGCCGAACGAGGCTCAGGAACGTTTTCGATCAATGGAGCTGCGGCGCGACTGGCTCAGATAAATGATCGCATCATTGTTGCGGCTTATGGTAATATAGATACCGAAAAGGAATCCCAACAGCCAAAAGTCTTACTCCTCGATGCCACCAATAAGGTGGGTTCCTGATTTCAAATCCGGACAACGCGCTTTTATTGTCCCTAAAAATAGCAGAGGTATAATTGCAAGAAATATTTAACTACTTAGCAGCCGGATTCATGCTGTGGATGGTTCTGGACTGTATACAAAGACGCGAACATTTTGTCTGGATAATTATTATAATACTGCTTCCTCCTATTGGTGCGGTGGCGTATTTTTTCGCCATTAAAAATCGAGCCAGTGCGGCTACTAGCAGTGGTGGTGGAAGACTCGGCACAATCATTCCTTTCGGTAAACCCGTAAAAAAGGAAGTCGAAACAGAAGAAACACTACAGCTCAAAGAGCTGATCAAGCAATTCAATAAAGCCTACCACTACGAAAAACTCGGGCAGGTTTATATAGAGCAGAAAAACTTTGATGCGGCAATCCCTAACTTTGAAGAAGCTATTCAACGTGATTCAGAAATGCTGGAAGCGAGATACGGCCTTGCAAAATGTTTACATGGTCAGGGGAAATTCGATGAAGCGGCTACTGCATTAGAGAAACTGACAGCTATCGACAAAAAATATGACTACGGCAATGCTATTTTTGGACTTGCTGAGTGCTATCGCTTGGACGGAAAAGATGAAAAAGCGCTAGAAGCATATGGAGATGTTATCAACTCCTTCCATTTCTTCAAAGCCTATTATCACTACGCACACCTGCTGGATAAAAAGGGTAAGAAGCAGGAAGCCATCGATTATATGAAAAACATTATCGGCTCTTCAAAAGACCTTCCAGATTACAAACTGGAAAAAGAACGATTTTGGATTGATGAAGCCTACAAGTTTTTAAGAAAAAATGGAATAGAACTAGCTTAATTTTTTAAATTGCTAGCCCCAGTATTATGACTATCCTATCCGACAACTTAAAAACGATCCGAAAAAATCTCAATTGCACGCAGATGGCCTTGTCTGAAGTTCTCGAGATCGGATTCAGAACCTACGTTCGTTACGAAGCTGGGGAAAGAGATGCTCCGGTTTCAGTCCTCGTTAAACTGGCAAGATTGGCGAACCTGTCCCTCGATCGATTATTGACCACTAAAGTTTTACCCGAGGACCTGCAAACACACGATAAGGAAAAATTTCCAATCTCCAATGCTCCATTAGAAGTCATTGGTGGTGGTTTAGAGGAAGGGCGTCTGATGTTTAAAGGCCAACTCAACGACAACCTTATCAGCACAAATAAAGAAGAACAAAATCTACTCACCTTGTTCCGCAAATTGAACCCCAGCAACCGCGAAAAGTTTTTGCTCGATGCAGAATGGGTCTACACCAATACCCGCAAATCGGTTCGCTACCGCAAACCTAAAAAAATCCCCCGCAAAGAAGAAAAAGCCAAAACTGCCGTCAAACTCAGAAAACTGGTAAAATCCATCAAAAAAATCACTGTCCGCGGCTAACCAGCCAGTGGCTGGTTGCAAATCGATTGCCTCTCTAGCTCTCTCCGATACCAAATTCCAGTCTCTTTAATAATCTTGCCCAGTATTACAGCATCCAAGTCATCAGGAGGTATATCCTTAGGATTCAGGTAAAATCCTTCATACTCTAAGTTTCTTCCAGTCAGCTTGAATGGGATACCGTTGATGGAGGTTGCTGTTTATTCTTTGAAATTTATTTCCCAAGTGGACATTTAATTTCTAATGTTATTCAAAATTAAATCTTATACCTATGGGCCTATAGAAATTGATTGCAAGATCCACTCAAATACACGCCCTATGGCTTTGAGTGTTTCACCTCTCTGCCATCGATCCTATAGACCTGATATTTGCGCTGGTCTATAATTTCTTCGAGTTGGATACGTCATATTTATACTCCATTTTTTTATTCTCAAGATAAAGTGTTACGCCGATCCGTTGAGGTTGCTATCAGAAGCAGGCCTAAAACTTGATGAGCTACCCTATAAACCGGCGAGTGGTGCATTAAGCCAACACACACCCCCTTGCCCAACAAAATTAATTATATTAGCCTCGTCAGAAGGCTATTTGCGAAGAAATTTTTTTAGAATATCGTCTATGTCGAATAAAAGGGAGATGGGTCTGCCGTGTGGGCAGGTAAAGGGCATGCTGGTTTGTTCCAGATCATAGATCAGCTTGCGGATTTGATCCAGGTTTAAGGGGTGGTTGACTTTGATGGCGTTTCGGCAGGACATCATTATAAGAACATCTTCATATTTATCGTGCAGGACATTTTCGTCACCGCCTTTAGGAAGAAGCTCAATAGTGTCGCGAAGTAATTTCTCGTTATCTATATTTTTCAGAATGGCGGGTACGGATCGTAAGAGAAATTCATTTTTCCCAAAGGTCTCGAGTTCCAATCCCAATTGTTGCAAGCGGTCCAAATGCGGAGTCAATATTTCGGTTTCTGCTGGAGAAAACTCAACGGTTAGAGGAAATAAAAGATTTTGCACTTCGATTTTTTTTTCCTTCGCCGCTTCACGAAACCGTTCATATAAAATCCGTTCATGCGCCACATGCTGATCCACTACCAGCAATCCCTTTTTTCCCTGCATGATAATGAAAGAAGAGTCCAATTGCCCTAGAGGTTCGAACTCGGAATATATAAGGTGAGAAACCGGTATCGGAGGTTTATCGAACCAATTGACTTGTGATGAAGGCGTTGTAGTTTGCGATTCGAACCCATGCCCCCCCGCCATCGTTCTTAAAGCATCGGAAAGGTTTCCCTGACTAGTTGTTTCATCTGATTTACCGACCCAAGAAGGAGTTTTAATCGGTTTTCTATAGTTTGAATGTATAGGAATATCGTCGCTTTCCGAACGAACAGCTTCGATAGGTGCCTGCATATTTTTTTCAAGGGCTTCACGGATGCTACGGGAAACGAATTGATGTACATCTTGCTGAAACGCGAACCGCACTTCTGCTTTTGAAGGGTGAACATTCACATCCAGCAGTTTCGGGTCCATGGTCAAATATAAGAACAGTGCCGGATGCTGGCCCTTCGGTAGTAAATGGCTGTATCCCTGCTGTGTAGAGTGAAGAATCACTTTATCCCGGACGAATCGTCCATTGATAAAACAAAATTGCGCAGACCGATTCGAGCGAGTGTAAACTGGATTAGAAACATAACCTTCTAATTGGTAATCCCCGGAACTCGAACTTACCTGTACCAGTGACTTGCCAAGGTCAGTACCAAATAGTTCAGCAATGCGGTAATGGATCTGGCCCGTGGGCAAGGTCTGGATTACATCGCGTCCGTTATGAGTCAATTGAAATTGAATAGCAGGATACGCCAGTGCCTGCTGTGTCACCACCTGAGTGATATGAGAAAATTCGGTGGAATCGCCTTTCAGAAATTTACTACGCGCGGGGGTACTATAAAATAGTTGCGCCACTTCGATGGTTGTTCCCTGAGGACAAGCGAAATCCTTCTCTTCCAAGAGGGTGCCCCCCTCGACCACGATTAATTTTCCTCCCTGAGTTTCACTGCGCGCGCTTGTGCAACGGACTTTTGCCACTGAAGCAATACTCGGCAAGGCTTCACCACGAAATCCCAAGGACTGAATTGTTTCAAGGTCGCTGAATTCAAAAATCTTACTGGTCGCATGTCTGGAAAAGGCGAGTTTGCATTCCTCCGGACGCATCCCCATACCATTATCCATGATACGAATTTTCTTTTTCCCCCCACTCTCAATATCCAACCGGATGAGAGTGGCACCAGCGTCGATGGAGTTTTCCACCAACTCTTTCACCACAGAGGCCGGCCGTTCGACCACCTCCCCTGCCGCTATCTGATTGGCCAGATCATCAGAAAGAATCCGTATTTGTGGTTTATTTATATCTGTATGTGTATGTGTGGACATAAAAAGATATCCAGCATGAAGCTGGACTCTAAATGTCGATGCCCCTGAAAGCTCATAAGCATCGCCCGGTATTTCACTATAGGTTTACTAATATTCCCTCAAGGCAGTAGCATTGTTTTTTTAAAACAAATCTAAAACGATTGCAAGTCAATTGGTGATATGATGATAAAGATACAATTTGGAGACCCCTCGTTGGACAATCACTTCTTCGAAAAAAATCTGGCTCTGTTGAAAGACCATGTTTCATGGCCTGTAAATATCCACAGTGAGCTATCGAAAAAAATCACTGTTCTCGATGCCAACTCTGGGAAGCCCACCGCACAGCATGAAAACATTCTGTTGCACAGCAAATACGACCCAGAAAAAGAAGGGATTGATTTTGCCAAAAACATCACACCGGGAAGCCGGGTATGTCTTTATGGATTTGGTCTCGGTTATCATCTACAACCCTTATTGGAAAAGATGGGTCCCGATGGTTTTTTACTGGTGATTGAACTCAATCCGGATATTTTAGCAGCCGCATTAAAAATAAAAGATCATACGCAACTTTTTCAAAATAACCGGTTTAAACTCATTTTTGGAGTCGACGAATCAAAAGTTTCTGATGAAATATCACGGAAAATGCAACACATCTCAGAAGAGGACTCTGACAAACTTGAGATATTGTTTCATACTCCGTCTTTCAAGTGCATACCCGATAATTTTACAGCTTTAAAAAATGCCCTGGAAATATTGTTAATGGAACGAAGGTTCCCTGCTATGTTCCGCGATCTGGAACAAGGCAATGTCTCACGCAACGAAGAGAAGGTGAAAAAATCTCCAGGCATCAATTCTTTAAAGAATGTTCACTCAGGACGGCCCGGCCTTATGGTAAGCGCCGGCCCCTCTCTTGACACTGTATTGCCTTACCTTAAACACCTACAAGATAATTTTGTCCTAACTTGTGTCGACACGGCATTTCCTGTTCTCCTTAAAAATGGAGTGGGATCCCCGGGTACCGAGCTCGA
>JGI24919J38490_100197_pt1 | contig 31445 bp, 32 predicted proteins | sample LinPFosmplate7_FD_38490 | JGI IMG/M metagenome (IMG submission 38490) | reverse complement strand
GAGCTCGGTACCCGGGGATCCCACAAGAATAATATTCCTAAGATTAATAATGAATTTTTCAAAAGAATAAAAGCATATACCGGAACCATCTTCTCCTTCCAATGGTCACTAATATTCGATGAAATAATGACATGAAACACCTTACTCGAATTCCTGCCAATTGAATTAACATAAGACATGAATTTCAGTCTTAAAAATAACTCAATACTCAAAACACAAGCAACAACAAGATATACATAATTCACCATATAAGATTGATAATCATCTTTTATTTCTTTCTATTTTTTAGCATTCTTTTAATTGGGTAATATAAGATACCAAATAGTGCTAATAAAACTGCCCCAATCACCCCAAGAACTCCAGCAATGATTCCACCTCCGATGCCAGGTCCTATGTATGCAAATACAGAACTACTAATTGATAACAGAACAATTACTAAGTTTATTTTTTTCATCCCTAATCCACTATGTTTATAATTTTATTAACTTTTTTGATATCTTTTGGTTTGAATAAAATACGAGACCAAATAACTAAATAAATATTTCCATCATCTGCACGGTTTACATACTGCCACTGCACAGTTGTATCTTTATTAAAGTATAACAATCTGCCATAGTCTGTTTCTTCAATAAAAAGATCACCGTTGTCCAATATCTGACTTATACCCTGCGATGAGGTTCTTACATCATATTGTTCTAGGGATTCATCAAAATATTTAGAATACGAATCTGTTTTAAAATCATAAATTACAACCTCATTGTTGCCATCGACCTCCTCACGATCATGAAAAAGATATACATTATTGTTGAAAATTGAGATTCTATGATCATCTAATATATCAACATCGTGTTGCGCAATAGCATGCTCCACTCCTTTCCATATAATTTCATTTGTTGATGGTCGATATAAGATAATCATCGATTGATGCCGCAGTGATAAGAAGAGATCTCCCTGTTTCCAGTACGGACCATCAGTCAATACCGGTTGAATGTCATTTAAATGTATAGTGTCTTCTATAAAGGCGCTTCCGCCACGAAATAACAAAAGCTTTAAATTATGTTCTATGAAGATGTTACTAACAGATTTCTGAAATAAAGTTTCACCATCTGCTGAAACTTTTGTTATTGCATCATCTACATAATTACCATATTCTGAACCAACATATCTTTTATCAACTTGATAAGGGTAAACACTACTTGGAACCCAAAAATTTCCTTCATGATCCTGTTCAATACTATGATGGAAAGCATCTTCTTGATTTTGCCAAATCAATTGACTATTTTGATCAATCTTTACTAGTGGGGAATAACTACCTTGAAAGATTAACCCGCCATCTTCAGTCAAAAATGGGTGCATTATTCTATATCTTTTAGCATTATAATCTCTGTGTAGATTTTCAAACTCAGGAAGAGAGGTATCAACTAACCCATTAATTTGATCAATATCAGGATGCCAAGTTTTTTTAACCTCAAACGATCTTAAATCAACAAGTTCAACAACTGAGGTTTTTGTATTGCCGTCATATTTTGAAAGTAACAAGTATGTTTCATCTTCAAGGGGTTTCCCCTGAAATCCTGAAACATTCGGAAACCGATGTGCTGATTCTGCCCAACCAACAACTAAATCATGACTTGAACGCTGACTTATTACTTCCAGATTCTTTGGAATCTCAGCTAGAAAAAGTGCCCCTTTTGAAATAACACCTAATTTGACCGACCCAACCAACTCCTGACGAACAAGAATTCCAGTACCAATTGCTAGTAGTAAACTTAATAAACCTGCCAAACACAAAACCCACAGTTCAACTTTAATTTTTTTTAATAGATCCATAAATAATTCTTAACTCATATTTTTTCTTATTATTAATGAATTATAAGTCAATTTATACCTAGTTAAATGAGAGTATTACAGCGTAATAAATTGTCATTCTACTACAAAGTTATTACAAACTAATTTGGATATGTTGTAGAAATAGGGGTTGTAGAGCATCTAAATCACTCTGTCTTGATACTTACTCCTTTGTTTAGAAGATAATTAGCAATCAAGGCCAATAAAAGAATCATCACCAGGGGCACCAAAAAAGCTTTCCAAAGCTCTACAGAGCCAATACCTAAAAAACCTAATCTAAAGGAGTCCATCATATAAAAGATGGGGTTAAAAGTAGATAAACCCCTCCAAAAACTTGGCAATATATCAATACTATAAAACATTCCACCCAAATAAGTTAGTGGCAAAAGAACAAAATTAGGAATGATTGCAACGTCATCAAAAGTCCTAGCAAAAACGGCATTAATAAACCCAGCCAGAGAAAACATTACAGAAGTTAGAAAGAATGTGGCTATCAAAATAGAGAAACTGTAGGGCCTAATCTCTACAAAAAAAGAAATAGTAAAGGTAACCGCAAGTCCAACACAGAAACCTCTTACTACACCTCCGCTTACAAATCCCATTAGAATAATCCAGTTAGGAGTAGGAGAGACTAATAACTCTTCGAAACTATTGTTATATTTGGTCATAAAGAATGAAGAAACAGTATTAGCGTAGGACTGCATAATGACAGTCATAAGGATGATCCCTGGAACAATGAAATGAAGGTAGTCAATACCTTGCATTTGACCAATCCTACTACCCATTAGTCCACCAAATATAAGTAAATAGAGTGAGGTTGTAATAACTGGAGGAATTATAGTTTGAATCCAAATACGTGAAAACCTAAGAACCTCCTTAACTACAATTGTTTTATATGTAATCCACATAATATCTATTCTAGTTGGTAAGTGATAAAAACAATGCTTCAAGTCGATTTTGAGCGCTACGCAGATGAGAAACATTGATATTTTGAGTTGACAACGCAAGAACTACGTCAGAAATCGAAGTCGACTCACCTTGGTACACTTGTAAAGTATGATCATCTATTATTTCGCAGTCACAATTTTCAATAGCAATATTTTCTGGCAATTTGTCAATACTTTCAATAATTAACACTTGGTGTTTTGCTTTTAAAAGGAGCTTTTTCATGTTGGACTGTTCAATCAATTTACCTTTATCTAAAATTGCTATATTACGACACAATGATTCAGCTTCTTCTAAATAATGGGTCGTCAAAATAATCGTCACGCCCTCTTTGTTTAGTTGTTTTAAATAAAGCCACATTGATTGCCGTATCTCAACATCTACACCAGCTGTTGGCTCATCCAAAATTAATATTTCGGGCTCATGCATTAATGCTCTTGCAAGCATTAAGCGTCTCTTCATTCCACCAGATAAAGACTGTGCAACATCAAAACGTCTATCCCATAGTTCCATTTTTTTTAGCAATTGTTCTGCTTGAATTTTGGCTTCACTTCGAGCTATGCCAAAATAACCGGCCTGGTTAATCAAAATCTCTATATTTGGTTCATGGGGATTGAAGTTAAATTCTTGGGGCATCAAACCGATCATTCTCTTAATCTTATTGACATGCGCTTTTTGGTCAAGTCCATTAATTTCAACCGACCCAGAAGTACTTTTTAAGAGTCCACATATAATTCCTATTGCAGTTGTTTTTCCAGCACCATTTGAGCCTAGAAGTGCAAAAAAATCACCCTTTTCAACTTTAAGATTTACCCCTATAAGGGCCTTCAATTGATTTGAATAGGTTTTAGTTAATTTTTCTGTAGACAATGCTAACGTCATAAATACAACCTAAATTGAAAGTAACAAAGAGTGGGTTTTTTAGAAAATAATTTAAGATTTTAGTATGAGAAATAATTTTAACATTGATTGCTCTTATTAAGCTAATTTTGGGATAATTACGAAGTTCAAATAATAAACTAATTATTTAATCTATATGTCTACCACAAAAAATGTTAATTTGCCTGATATTGGTGATTTTGACTCTGTTGATGTTATCGAGATATTGGTTAAAATTGGCGACCTTGTCAAAGAAAATGATAGCATTATTACGCTAGAAACTGACAAGGCTACAATGGAAATTCCTGCTCCCTTCTCAGGCAAGGTAACTAATCTATCAATGAAGGTGGGTGACAAAGTAAGTCATGGTGATCTTATTCTCACTGTTGAAAGTGACTCCGAACCCGCTGAGATTGAATCAGAACCAGAGGTTAGTCTTGAGGATTCAACGCCAGCTAAAGATCAGCCAAATAAACTTGATCAAAAGAAAGAAGAAATCTCTCTAGATACTGAACCCTACTCTCATGCCTCACCCTCCATCAGAAAACTTGCTCGTGAACTGGGCGTCAGTTTATCCAAAATTAGTGGTTCCGGTCAAAAAGGAAGAATCCTTGCAGAAGACTTGAAGTCTTATGTCAAACAAATCGTAACTACTGGAAGTATTGATGATGAGGTGGAAATAATACCGCTCTCGAGAATTAAGAAAATATCAGGAAAGCACCTAACATACTGCTGGACAACCATACCTCATGTTACTCAATTTGACGAAGTTAATATTGAACAAATGGAGCAATTTCGTCAAAATCAAAAAGAGAGAAACATTAAGTTGAGTCCTTTAGTATTTATAATGAAAGCTGTTGTTCAAGTTCTAAAAAATCATCCAAACTTTAACGCTTCACTAGATGAAAATGGTGAGAATCTTGTAATCAAAAAATATTTTAATCTCGGGATTGCTGTCGATACTCCTGATGGTTTAGTTGTACCAGTGGTTCGAGATGTTGGTAAAAAATCATTAATTGAGCTTGCTAAAGAGCTGAAAGAAACATCTGAAAGGGCGAGAGAAGGGTTATTAAAACCGGAAGAGATGAGAGATGCAGGCTTTACCATATCAAGCCTAGGCGGTATTGGCGGAACCCAGTTTACACCCATTATAAATTCTCCAGAGGTTGCAATATTGGGTGTCTCTCGAACACAGATTAAACCAATATGGAATGGAGAATCTTGTGAACCTACCGCAATGCTTCCACTCGCACTTTCATATGACCATAGAGTCATTGATGGTGCCGAAGGTGCAAGATTCATGGCAGACCTCAACCAAGTTCTTAGAAATATTACGGAGATGTTATTATGATTAAAACACAAGTTTTAGTTATTGGCTCTGGCCCTGGAGGCTATACTGCTTCATTCCGTGCTGCGGATCTGGGCAAGGAGGTTGTTTTAGTTGAGAATCATGACAATTTAGGTGGTGTTTGCTTAAATGTTGGCTGTATTCCTTCAAAATCCCTTCTTCATACTGCTCAGGTCATCAATGAAGCTAAGTCTGCTAATCAACTTGGTATAAATTTTGCAAGTCCAAAAATTGATATTAAGGGTGTTCGGAAAAATAAGGAAACTACAGTTAACAAACTAACTGCTGGTATTAAGGCTCTTGCAAAAGCCAGAAAAGTGAAAGTGCTGACTGGTTATGCAAAATTTCTCTCTACTAATCAAGTTAAACTTGAAGGAACTGATGACATTATTGAATTCGAACATTGTGTCATTGCTGCCGGGTCAAGGGTAACTAAATTACCAATGTTTCCGTTTGAAGATAAGCGAGTTATGGACTCTACAGATGCACTTTTGCTAGACGATATACCAAAAAGACTACTCATAGTGGGTGGCGGTATTATTGGTCTTGAAATGGCGACAATTTACGACGCCTTGGGTAGCGAAATTACGATTGCTGAATTAAGTGAACAACTTATTCCGACAGCAGATAAAGATATTATTAATCCACTCTTTAAGCGTATTAAAAAAATCTATTCAAACATTTTTCTGAATACTAAAGTCACTAAAATGATAGCAATCAAAAAAGGAATGAAAGTTAATTTTGAAGGCAAAGATGCACCCAAAACAGATACCTTTGATAAAGTTTTAGTGTCAATAGGTCGTTCACCAAATGGGCATTTATTAGATGCCGAAAAAGCAGGCATTTCCATAGACAAAGCTGGCTTTATTGCAACAAATAGACAGATGAAAACTAATATAGACCATATATTTGCTATTGGAGATATTGTAGGTCAACCAATGTTAGCCCATAAGGCTGTCCACGAAGCTAAGGTTGCTGCGGAGGTAATTTGTGGTCAAAAATCTGGCTTTGATGCCCTTACAATTCCTTCAGTAGCTTATACAGACCCTGAAGTGGCATGGACAGGCAAAACAGAGAAAGAACTAACAACAGAGGGAATCAAGTTTAAAAAAGGAGTATTCCCATGGGCCGCCTCAGGTAGAAGTTTAAGTATAGGAAGAAGTGAAGGAATTACTAAGGGCTTGTTTGACTCCGAATCAGGCAAGATCCTTGGCATGGGTATTTGTGGAACAAATGCAGGTGAGTTAATATCAGAAGCTAGTCTTGCTATCGAAATGGGTTGTGATATGAGCGACATTGCACTAACAGTACATGCTCACCCAACACTTTCAGAAACAACTGCCTTTGCTGCTGAAATAGCAGAAGGCACTATTACAGACCTAATGCCACAAAAAAAAATAGGTAATAAGTATGGACATTAAGCAAGCAAGAAAAAATGTTATTGAACAGCAAATAAGGCCTTGGGGTGGTCTGAATGTTCGCGCAAACCAAGCATTAAGCGACATCCCCAGAGAAAACTTTGTGCCAGAAGAATATTTAAGCTTGGTCTTTGCAGATATTGAAGTCCCACTGGTCGATGGCGCAAAGATGTTCTCACCGAAGATAGAAGGTAGGATTTTAGATAGTCTTGATATTCAAGGTCACGAAACTGTTCTCGAGATAGGAACAGGTAGTGGTTATTTCACTTCTGTACTTGCAAAACTTTCTCAATCAGTTGTAACTATAGAACTCGACGATCAATTAAGTGAATTTGCTCAAAATAAAGTCAAAGAACTTAATCTGAACAATATTAGTTTCATAAAAGATGATGCATTAGCATACAATTTTGACAACGAACAATACGATACCATTGTTATTGGTTGTGCTCTACCAAATAAAAACGAGAACTTTTTTCGCTTACTTAAACCAGGCGGCAAACTATTTATGGTGGTAGGCGTAATAAATCAAATGCAAGCAACACTTGTTCAGAGAACCAATGAAAATGAGTGGCAATCAAAATCACTGTTTGAAACACATCTAGATTACATGAAAGGTACAGAACCCTCAGTAAAATTTTCTTTTTAGGAAAATCTATGTGATATGTTGAATTCCTTTTTCAACCTCTTAATAAAAAAACCAGCTTGGTCGTTAGTTCTCTTGCTAATTGTTATAGCAACAATACTATCACAAATTCAATTCTTTTCTCTTGATGCCTCATCAGACTCCCTTTCACTAGAGGGAGACGAAAACCTTGAACTCTATTTTGAAACACAAAAGACTTTCGGTTCTGATGAGTCCCTCATTATTAGTTACACTGCAAAAGAGAGCATTATCAATGATGATCAATTAGAACACCTTAGATCTTTTAGAGATAGCTTACTCGGAATTGAAGAAGTAGACTCTGTCATCTCGATACTAGATGTTTCTTTATTTAAATCTCCACCACTCTCTCTAGTTGAGCTAGCCAGTGATGTCATTACTATTGATAATGGAAAAGCTGACATGTCTTTCGTTGAAAGTGAATTCGAATCCAGTCCAATTTATGCAAATAATCTGGTTAGTAAAGACCTTAGAACGACTGCACTTTTAATCCCACTAAGCTCAACCGACCCAACAGTTATAGTCGATGATGAAATATTAAAAGGCACAATTACAAAGATACGCTCCACAATGGATGAATATCGCAATGATGCAAGTCTTTTTTTAGGCGGGGTGCCAATGATAAGAAACGATGTCATTGCCTATATAACCAGTGACTTGATTTTATTTAGTTTAGCGGTCGTACTAATAATGTCAATTATTCTTGCAATCATTTTTCAAAGTATAAGATGGGTTTTAATGCCGATTATGATTAGTGTGACTGGAGCACTCTTAATGACAGGCTTTATTGGGGCTATCGGATGGAAGGTTACAGTAATCTCTGCAAACTTTTTTTCTTTGTTACTTGTGATGACCCTCTCAGTCACAATTCATTTGATGGTCCGATATAGAGAACTAGCTAAAAATTACCCAGAAGCTGAACTGAGTAATTTAATTAGACAAACCCTCGAACAAATGATTAAGCCATGCTTGTTAACGACAATCACCACTATCGCAGCATTTGCCTCACTTACTATGAGTAATATTCGCCCCGTAATTGATTTTGGACTAATGATGAGTATTGGTGTCAGTATTGCTCTTTTGATCTCTTTTATTGCTTTTCCTATTTTAATGATTCTATTACCTAAACCGAAAGTTGACAATCATATTGACCAATTTCCAATTGTTCAGAAACTTGCAATGATTACCGATAAGTTTGGTAAGCAGATCATTGTTGCCCTGATTTTGCTTGTGATTGTTTCTCTGTTAGGGGTAACCAAACTAAGTGTTGAAAATAGTTTTATAGATTACTTTAAAAAATCAACTGAAATCAACCAAGGACTTAATTTTATTGACCAAGAGTTGGGTGGAACTGTACCACTTGAAATTGTCTTTGATGACTTGGCAAGCGCTTACTGGGCAGATGAGGGTTTGAGAGAAGATATTCACCAAGTACATCAATATCTCGATAGTATCGATAGTGTAGGAAAAGTGCTCTCAATTGACACTTTCATGCAATTACTCATAGAATCTAATAACGGCAAAGCTCCTAACGGTTTTTTACTAATGATAGGTAAAAATCAAATACCTGAATTTGCAAAATCTCAGGTATTGAGACCTCATATCTCTGATGAAACTGACCAATTAAGGTTTGTTGCTCGAATCAAAGAGACATACCCAACACTTGATAGAAATGAGCTAATCAACGATATTAATAAAAAGCTAGTCGAAAAGTTCGGCTTCAACCCTGAGAGTTTTCACTTTACTGGATCCTTTACTCTCTACAATAATCTACTTCAAAGTTTGTTTGATTCTCAAATAAAAACTATTGCGACCGTCTTTGTGATTATTTTTGTAATGTTTCTCTTTATTTTTAGATCCACGAGCCTTGCTCTGTTAGCAGTTATTCCCAACACAATTCCCTCTCTTTTAATTTTAGGTACCATGGGATTGGCTAATATTCCACTCGACTTAATGACAATAACGATTGCCGCCATAGCTATAGGAATAGGTATTGACAATGCTATTCACTACATTAACCGATTCCAAGTAGAGTTTGCTAAAGATAGTGACTATCTGGCATCAATGTATCGTACTCATGGCTCAATTGGTTTGGCAATTTTTTACACGGCAATAACGGTTTCGATTGGTTTTCTAGTATTGGTCTTATCGAACTTTATTCCGAGTATTTATTTTGGTGTATTTATGGCAGTTGCTATGCTAAGTGCTGTTTTAGTCAACCTTACATTACTTCCAAAGCTCTTGATAATATTTAAACCAAAAATAAATCATTAAAGGTCTATAAAATAAAAACCCCACCACAAATAAGAAAGCTCGAGGACTACACTTCAATCAGGACTACCCAAAACAACTAGATAAAATACACAATAGTGTTATCATTAAATTATGATTTTAGACATATTAAAGTATCCTGATAAAAGATTGAGAACTATTGCTAAGTCCGTTGTTAGTGTCGATGAAACTATTAGACAGCAAGTTAAGGATATGTTTGAAACTATGTATGAAGCCCCTGGAATAGGACTTGCTGCTACTCAGGTTAATTTTCATCAACGCATCATAGTCATTGATATCTCTGATCAGTGCAACGAACCGATTTGTTTAATTAATCCAGAAGTCATTGAAAAATCAGGCGAAATTCAATGGGAAGAAGGTTGCCTTTCAGTGCCTGATTACTATGAAAATGTTAACAGAGCTAACGACATAAAAGTTCAAGCTCTCAATCAACATGGCAAAACATTTGAACTTGAAGCTAGTGAAATGCTTTCCGTATGTATCCAACATGAGATCGATCATTTGGATGGAATTTTGTTTGTTGACCATTTATCTAAACTTAAACAAAAACGTCTCAAGAAAAAAACCGAAAAGAAAGTGACAAAGCTTTAAGATTTAATGAATATCGGACACCACCAACTCAACTCGAAAGTCTTACTAGCTCCAATGGCAGGAACCAGTGATAAGCCATTTAGAATAATGTGTAGAGAACAAGGAGCAGCCCTGACAACCTCTGAAATGGTTGTACTACAAAAACACCTTCTCAACACCAATAAATCTAAACATCGATTAGACTTTAGTTCAGAAAAGTCACCAATCAGTATCCAAATTGCTGGCTCCGAAGCTGAAGAGCTTGCTGAATCAGCCAGACAGGCTGTAGAATTTGGTGCCGATATTATTGACATTAATATGGGCTGTCCTGCTAAAAAAGTGTGTAACAAAGCTGCAGGTTCTGCACTAATGCAAAATGAAAAGCTAGTTGAAGATATTATCAAATCAGTCGTTAAATCTGTTGACATTCCGGTAACACTTAAGATGCGCACAGGCTGGAATGAAGAAAACAAAAATGCACCTACAATAGCTAAGATAGCTGAAGATTTTGGTATACAGATGCTAGCAATTCATGGCAGAACTCGAGCACAAAAATATAATGGTCACGCTGAATATGAAACTGTCAAAGAGATAGTTAAACTTATCTCAATACCTGTTATTGCAAATGGCGATATCACCACCGCAGAGAAGGCTAAAAAAGTATTAGATGTTACTGGAGCGGATGGCGTAATGTTAGGCCGAGCAACACAAGGAAACCCTTGGCTAGTTGGTCAAGTTAACCAATACTTGTCGACTGGCAAGAACTCCGAACCTCCAAAACTAGAGAAAAAAATCTCCTTAATACTTAAGCATATTCTCCAGATTCATGAATTTTATGGTAATAAAATGGGAACACAGTTATCCAGAAAGCATATTTTTTGGTATTCTATACACCTTGACCAAAAAAAAGGTACGGCTTTTTGGCCAAGCATTAACAGGGTGTCTGATCACTCTGAACAATATTTCAAATTTCACGATTTTTTGTATTCTTTATGAAACAAAGAGATTTACAAGACTGTATTAATGACAAACTTGAGAAATACTTCTCTGATTTGAACGGAGAGAAAGCAAATGGTGTATTCAAAATGGTCACCAATCAAGCTGAGTCCACTACACTAAAATTTGTTCTCGACAAAGTCAATCAAAATCACAGTGAAGCTGCAAGAATTCTTGGCATTAATCGCGCCACCTTGAAGAAAAAAGTGGATCTTTACAAACTGTAAGACATTATAATTAATTTCATTTATATTTCTCCATCACAAAGCATATTTTATGTCTATAAAACTCGCCCTAATCAGTGTTTCCGATAAATCAGGAATTATTGAATTTGCTCAAAAACTTGCATCACTCAATATTGAAATTCTTTCGACGGGTGGAACCGCAAGACTACTTCAAGAGAACAACATACCGGTAATAGAGGTATCAGATTACACAGGCTATCCTGAGATGATGGATGGTCGTGTCAAAACGCTGAATCCCAAAATACATGGTGGTATTTTGGCTCGAAGAGGGGTAGATGAGAAAGTAATGTCTGAAAATAAAATTAATCCTATCGATCTTGTCGTTGTTAATCTATACCCATTCCAAGAAACTGTCTCAAGACCTGATTGTAGTATCGAAGAAGCGATTGAAAACATTGACATAGGTGGCCCTGCAATGTTGCGTTCTAGTGCAAAAAATCACTCGTCAGTGACAGTTGTCGTTGATAGCGCAGATTATCAATCAGTGCTCGATGAATTAAATATATCTGGAGATACTTCATTATTGACAAGAAAAAAACTCGCCCTTAAGGCTTTTGAACATACAGCTCAATATGATGGCGCTATCGCAAACTACTTGGGTAGAGAAGATGATGGTTTTTCGCATACTTTAAATTTACAGTTTGTTAAATCACAAACTATGCGATACGGTGAAAACCCCCATCAAAAGGCAGCGTTTTATAAAGAAACTATAGTAAATGAATCATCAGTTTCTTCCAGCCAACAAATCCAAGGCAAAGAGCTCTCATTTAACAACTTAGCTGATGCGGATGCAGCCCTTGAATGTGTTCGCAATTTTAATGATCCTAGTTGTGTTATTGTTAAACATGCCAATCCATGTGGTGTAGCGACTAGAGACACTATCCTGGAAGCCTATTTCGATGCATACAAAACTGACCCAACCTCAGCATTCGGTGGCATTATTGCCTTTAATCGTGAACTCGATCAACAAACTGTACAAAGCATTATTGAGCAACAATTTGTAGAAGTAATTATTGCTCCAAGCTTAAGCAACGACGCAACAAGTGCCCTATCCGACAAAGAAAATATTCGAGTCCTTGTATGTGGAAATCTAGATAAACAAAGACCCTCATTGGATTATAAGCGGATCTCCGGTGGCTTGTTAGTTCAGGATAAAGATCTGGGTGAGTTAAATAAATCTGATCTTAAATGTGTAACTAAAATTCAACCAACCGACTCGCAAATGACTGACTTATTATTTGCTTGGAAAATAGCAAAATGTGTTAAGTCTAACGCCATTGTCTACGCCAATAATCAAATGACGATAGGGATAGGGGCTGGTCAAATGTCGAGAATCTACTCTGCAAAAATAGCAGGCATTAAGGCCGCAGATGAGGACCTTAAAGTCGAAGGCTCCGTTATGGCATCAGATGCATTCTTCCCCTTTCGTGACGGCATAGAAGCTGCCGCCAAAGCTGGCATTAAGGCAATCATTCATCCAGGTGGCTCAATCCGTGATGATGATATAATCGCAGCGGCCAATGAACACAGTATTGCTATGGTGTTTACTGGAATGCGTCACTTTAAACACTAAAAGGAAAATTTTTAGGTGAAATTATTATGATAAAGACTGCAGGAGAATTAATAGCTGAAGCCCAAACTCAGATTGATTGTGTTGATGTAGTGTCAGCCAAAATTCTCTATGATAATGCAGAAAATCACGTAATTATTGATGTACGTGAGGCAAAAAACGCTGAAAAATCTAAACTTAAAGATTCAATCAATATTTCTCGTGGGTTAATTGAAATGAAAATTGCCAAATATTGTCCCGACTCTGAAACCTTAATTTTGACTCACTGTGGTGGTGGTGGTCGTGCATCTTTAGCCGCATTAACCTTGCAAAAGATGGGTTATACCAATGTCCATGCTATAACAGCGACGTTTGAAGACATAAAAGATATTTTTAGCTGATTCTGGTTAAGTTCAATTTAAAAAACCCACTATTCAAATTATTTGAAACGATTTTTAGCTTCAGTAAACGAATCTTTTGCAGAATGTAAAAATACAGCTGCTGATATGCCTGATGACCCGAATATCATACACATCACCATGATTTGATATCTAACTGCGATCAAAGGTGATACACCAGATAATATTTGTCCAGTCATCATTCCTGGTAAGGACACCAGCCCAACAGCGAGTAGCATATTGGTTATCGGTATCAATGATGTTCGAAGTGCAATCACTTTTGCTTTTTCATATGACTGACCCTGTTTAAGTTCTGACTCTAAACGTTCAGCTGCCAGACTTATACTGTTCATACAATTTGCAAATATCATTCCACCAAGTGGAATCATGTAGCTTGGCGTGTACCAAGGTTCTAATGACAAGACACCTTGAGTCATTAAGAGAAGAACTGTAACTCCACCTAAAATTATTGAGTAAACAACGTTCAATAATAGTGTTTTTCGAGGTAAGGATGTTGTCCTTAATGAAATCCAACTGGCTGCTAGGAGCATGATAATAAGTATTGTAATTACTATGTAATTACTATTGGTTTCAAAAATGTAAGTTAGCACATATCCAATCAATAACAACTGCACTAACATTCTGAAAATCGCGTAGATGGTTGTTTTATAACCCATATTCCAACGCCATATTATGGCAATTACCACTAAAACTGGAATAAACGCTAAAGATAAATTAGCTAAAGAGATATTTTGTACAATATTGTTCATGAAACATTGACTCTCTGTATCTTAAATGAAGAATTATTGTTTTTTTCTAATATCGCAATGAAAGACAACTTAATCCACCATCTAATTTTTCAAACTCTGACACATCCGTTTCTATTACCGGATAACCTGCATTATTAATTCTTTGCTTTGTCGTTGGGTAGCCTTGAGGAATGATTACTGATTCATTAACCCAAATACAATTAGCTGCATAGCTTTCCTTTTCAGGAATTTCTATTGAATTGTATTGTCCAAATGATGAATCGTTTATAAATTCACCACTAACAACTAAATTATTTTTCTCTAAGTAGGACAAACTAGTTTTTAGATGCAGCGCCTTTTTCAAGGAAATAGTTGATCCGCTCATACCATATTTTTTTAGAATCTGGATAATTTGTTTGGCGCCTTCAAGGTTGGTCCGCTCTGATAGTCCGATATAGTAGTGACCCCCAACCATCATAATATCTCCACCATCTATAGTTCCAGGCGCCTCTATTGCTTCGATGTTGTTGAATCTTTGTTTTAGTACAAACTCTATCTCATGCACTTCACCTCTTCGAGAAGGAGCCCCAGGACACGTGATAATTGCACATTTTGGAGTTATAAGTGCAACATCTTCTACAAAAGTGGAATCAGGATATTCTTCACAGGGCTCCAACACAAGAACATCTAAACCACATTTTGTTAAAGCATCAATATAAGATTGATGCTGAATGATTGCTTGTTCATAATTTGGCAATCCAAGAGTTATTGAATTACTTAAACCTTCAACAATACTCCTTCCTGGAGTTCTTACAATGGCATTGGTAAACATAGATTACTCATCAATTAATCTTCACCACTCTATCCAGTTGGTGTTTCGACATATAGCTTCAAGTCCTTTTGTGAGGGTCTTTTCATCTTTTGCATAGTTTATTCTTATACATTGGTGTTGGTGGCTCCATTCCTCATCCAAACCAATAAAAAAATCATGCCCAGGTATGATGTAGACGCCTTCAGCTTTGAGGTCTTTGTAGAGTTGTTCGGATGTTATTGATAAATTTGGAAACCAAAGCCACATAAAAAATGCGCCTTCAAGTTTATGAAGATACACATCTGTATCAGCAAGAATAGTATTAAAAAGACTGACTGCCGTTGTCGATTTTTCTTCGTAGTAAGGCTTTATAACCTCTTGACAAAGTCGCAACAATTCCTGATCCTTGATCATTCTTGTGAGCAAGCTAGGTCCAACACTACTAGGCGCTAAAACCATAATCCCACTAATTCTACTTAAAGCTTCAATGGTTTCATGATTAGCGATAACGATTCCAGTTCTAAGACCTGGAAGGCCAAGCTTTGATAGCGACATGCATAAAATCATGTTGGTATTCCACTTTAGTGATGCTTGGGTATAAATAGCACCTGGAAAGGGTTGTCCATAGGCATTATCAATAATCAATGGCACCCCATACTCTTGAGAAATTGAATCTAATTGATTGAGCTCATCATCGGTAATAACGTTGCCAGTAGGATTTGTCGGTCGCGAGATGCAAATTGCACCTATATTGCTAGATTTCACAACAGAAATCAATTCTTCAAAATTGATTTGATATTTAAATTGCTTATCATCCAACATCTGGATTTTGGGCTTTATCGAGACAAACATGTCATCTGTAATTCCTTGATCTGCATAACCAATATATTCAGGAACTATTGGCAAAAGAATTTTTTTATGGGAGCCGTTTGACATTTCTCCTGCAAACAAATTAAAGAGATTGAAAAAACTACTTTGAGATCCATTTGTGATGGCTATGTTTTTCTCATCCAACGCCCAATCATAGTAATCATTAAGCATCACCACTAATGCTCTAATAAACTCCTCACTCCCTTGCGGACCGTCATAAAATCCAATCATTTGATCAACACCTGAACCAGCAATAAGTTTTTGTAGTTCATCTACAAATTTATCGTGCGCTGCTGGAATGATTGCTGGGTTACCACCTCCTAGCATTATAGTATTTGGATCATTACTATGATTAGCTTTTCCAAGGTCGGCCATCAACTGTGTAATGCCACTTTCTCGTGAAAACCTTTTGCCAAACTTTGAGTAGTTCGTGTTAGTCATTTTTCTGATATAGAAAAAATTTATTGGAGGATGTTTTGAACGAGTTGAACCCAGTAACTAGCTCCAATGGGAAGTATTTCGTCATTAAAGTCGTATTGCGTGTTATGTAACATGCATCCACCTTTAGGGTTATCCTCAGGAACCAATCCGTTGCCAATCCAGATATAGGCGCCCTCTGATGCATTCAACAAAAAGGCGAAATCTTCAGATCCCATAGTTGGCTGTTCGTTTCTCAGAACGTTATTTTTGCCAACCACCATAGCCGCTGCATTAGCACAAAGCTCAGCATGCTTTGGTATGTTGATTGTTGCAGGGTAGTTTGGAACCGATTCAAATGTTGCACTCGCTCCCATGGAATGACTAACCCCTTCAACGATGTTCTTTATTTTGTCCTTAACTTCATCACCCACATCTTTGCTGAAATATCTTAAAGAGCCAGTTAATTGCATATCGTCAGGGACGACGTTAGAAACAAAGCCGGCATTGACCATTGTTATACTTACAACTGCAGAATTAAGTGGTGCCACATTTCGAGCAACGACGCTTTGAAGTGCACTAATAATTTGAGCACCAACAACAACTGGATCAATACATTGGTCAGGCATTGCAGCATGACCACCCTTTCCTTTAATGTTTATTTTAAGTGTTTCGTTGGCAGCCATCACTGCTGTATCATGCACAGCGAATTGTCCCTCGGCTATACCTGGAAAATTATGCATACCATATACCGCTTGACATGGAAACTTATCAAATACCCCCTCTTCAACCATCACCCGACCGCCGCCGCCGCCTTCTTCAGCGGGTTGAAAGATAAAATGCACTGTACCTGAAAAATCATTATTTTCTTTAAGATAAATTGCAGCCCCAAGAAGCATCGTTGAATGACCATCATGACCACAAGCATGCATCTTACCTTCATGAACCGATTTATAACTAAAATCATTGAGTTCTTGAATTGGAAGTGCATCCATATCAGCGCGAAGACCAATAACATTACCATCTCGTTGTCCGTGAACTGTTGCAATAATACCGGTGATTGCCAATCCACGATGAATCTCAATATCATGAGATTGCAATACGGATGCAATATAATCACTAGTCATCTTTTCTTTAAAACTTAGCTCTGGATGCTGGTGAAGATGGTGTCGCCAAGTCACCATTTGTTCATGTAAATCAGACTTGTTTGTAATTGTTGACATAAGCTTCTTCTTTCAAAAGTTCGAATATTAAACCATATTTGGATACAAAATACTCACCAAAATTCTAAGATTAAGATTATTAAGAGTTGACTACCTAAAAGAAAGCTATCATCCCATGTCATAAAAATTATGTCATGGAATTTTATTATGTTACGATCTTAAACATTTATTTTTTGGATCAAAGGGTGACTCTTCTATGACTATGGCTTGGTACTTTTTACCTAATATTTCAATCTCAAGTTCAGTGCCAATCTTTACCAAGTCAACTCTTACCAATCCAAGTGCTAGTGATTTTCCACAACGCCATCCGTAGCCACCAGAAGTTCCTCTTCCGACAACTTCGCCATCTTTATAGATGGCTTCAGAGCCTCGTGCATCAGCGTCAACAACACCCAAAACTTCCATAGTAACAAAGCCATTATCTGAACCACGCTTTTGCCATGCTTCCAATGCAGCTTTACCAATAAAATCATCTTCTTTATCGAACCGGATAAAACGATCAAGACCAGACTCAAAAGCAGAGTATTCAATTGACATCTCTCTTGGTATTAAACGGTAAGATTTTTCTAAACGCATGCTGTCCATTGCACGGATACCAAATGGCTTGATATCAAACTCAGCTCCAGCTTCCATCACTTGATCAAAGATGTAGTTTTGCATCTCAATTGGATGATGTAATTCCCAACCTAATTCACCAACAAAGTTAACTCGAAGGGCTTCAGCAGTGGCATACCCTACATTAATTTTTTTCCCAGTTAACCATTTAAAACTATCGTTAGACAAATCAGTATCCGTCAACTTTTGAAGTACATCACGTGACCTAGGTCCAGCCAACACTAAGACACCAGTTTGAGTTGTTACACGCTGAATACTGACACTTCCATCAGTTGGTAAAAGCTTAAACAAGTAATCATGGTCATGGGCCTCAAACGCACCCGCAGATACCAAGTAATAGCTTTGTGGCCCAGTTTTATAGGCTGTGAATTCTGCGCGCACTCCGCCATTCAATGACAACATGTGTATTAAACTAATACGACCAATATTCATTGGCATTTTATTGGCAAATATTGACTCTAGCCATGCTTCTGCACCAGGGCCTTTAATTACACATTTTGCAAATGCAGACATATCTAAAAGTCCAACTTTTTTATTAACATGTTTACACTCATTGCCAACGTATTCAAAATAGTTTGAGCGTCGGAAAGAGTATTTTTCGACAATTCGACCATCCTCTAGAGGACTAGAGTGATTTTTGTTAAGTAGTACTTGAGATGGGTCAGACTGGTTTATGTCTTCTACGCTTAGAGCATAATCATCACTTGGCATAAACCAGTTTGGTCTCTCCCAGCCATATACGGAACCAAAAACTGCACCCAAAGACTTCATGCGATCATAGCAAGGAGCTGTTTTTAATGGTCTCGCGGCTCCTCGTTCTTCATCTGGGTAGTGCGGCGTAAAAACATTTGAATATGCTTCTTCATTTTTCTCTCTTAAGTATCCACGAGTTGCATATGGCCCAAAACGACGAGGGTCCACCCCCATCATATCAACCGTCGGTTCGCCATCGACCATCCATTCTGCTAACTGCCAGCCCGCTCCACCTGCAGCAGTAATACCAAAACTATGGCCCTCATTGAGCCAAAAGTTTTTCAATCCAGATGCAGGTCCAACGATTGGATTTCCGTCAGGGGTATAGGCAATAGCCCCATTATATATATCCTTGATTCCCACCTCACCAAACGCTGGCACTCGATTCATACAAAATTCGATATGCGGCATTAAACGTTCAAGTTCGCCATTAAATAATTCATATTGACAATCATCACTCGGCCCATCTATATAACAAACTGGCGCGCCTTTTTCATATATCCCCAACAGCAAACCTCCTGCCTCCTCGCGCAAGTAGTAGCCGGCGTCAGATTCACGTAACACTCCCATTTCATGTAAACCTTGCTTTTTGCGTTCCAAAATTTCCGGATGAGGTTCGGTGACAATAAATTGATGTTCAACAGGAATCACAGGAATATCTAAACCCACCATTTCTCCGGTTTTTCGGGCAAAACTACCTGTACAAGAAACAACATGCTCACAGGCAATATCACCTTGATCAGTTTTAACTATCCAGCTATGATCTTTTTGCTGCTCCATTGAGGTGACCTTAGTGTTTTCATAGATTTCAGCGCCACGGTTTCTTGCCCCTTTACATAAAGCTTGAGTCAAATCAGCTGGCTGAATATATCCATCATCAGGATGTTGAATGGCACCAACCAAACCTTCAGTGTTACATAGAGGCCATATTTCTTTAACCTCATCGGGTGTTAAGAAATTAACGTTCACGCCTACAGTGCTACCTACGCCCGCATAATATTTATACTCATCCATACGATCTTGACAATTTGCAAGGCGGATATTTGAAACCACACTAAAGCCCACATTCATACCAGTTTCTTCTTGAAGTTCATGATAAAAATTAACGGAATATTGGTGAAGTTTACCAACTGAGTAACTCATATTGAATAGCGGCAACAGACCCGCAGCATGCCAAGTTGAACCAGAAGTTAAGTCTTTACGCTCAAGTAATACAACATCGGTCCATCCTTTTTTTGCCAAATGATAAAGCGTTCCAGCACCTACAACACCTCCACCAATAACAACGACTTGTGCTTTATTTTTCATTACACCTCCAAGGATAATTCAATGTAAAAAACGGCATTATATACCTAAATTATAGCAATTACTTTATTTACTTAATGGTAGAATTTCTCGAAATCTAATTAACCTATTATTAGACTTGTTTTTTTGGAGGATACAATGAAACTGACCGTAATCAAATGGCGTGATATACCTACACAGGTCATGATTAAAAAGAGTCGTAGAGAAGTAGAAAAAGTCCAGCTAGATGATCGATTTATGGAGGCAGTTGATTCTGCTGCTACCATTGCAGATGCTACAGATACTGACGCTTATATTTCGGATTGGCATAATGAAGTAATCGAAATACCAGATGGTGACCTAAAGGAGCCGGTTGCTAGTAAAGTAGCAGAACTAGAATCAGCTTTTACACAGAATGTACTTCTAGATTATATTAATAATGGAGGCTATAAACCTTAAACCTTGACTAACGTCTAAATCAAATTTTCACAATTTACTTTGTATATTTTGCGTGTAAAAAATTCAGTGTTTCTCTAATTCTTGGCTCCTTGAGTAAATAGCTAATGATATTCTCAGAAGAATCTAACAACTCAGCATAATCAAGTTCACTCGCCTCTGGAGCCTTGGAGTTAAATACCACAGAAGCAGTTGCCCAGTTTCTGCTTAACTTATAAAAACCAAAGTTTTCTTCAAGTTGCGAAAGTTTTCCACTCAAATAAGCATCGTCTCTAAGTAATACTCGTCTTGAATCAATCCTTACTACTCCGTCAACATCATTCTTTGCATCATGATTATATTCACACTCAACTAAAACCATACCTTCACGATGAGCAATAGCAACACTTTTTTTATCTAAAGACTTATCATGATGAATTAGTGTTCCTGGTGAATCGCTGAATGTATTCCTTATAACAATCGGTGTTGTAGTCTTCAAAGAGGCCTTGATTGCTCGGGGATGAATTACTCTTGAACCTTCATCAGCCATTGCCAACATCTGATTGACACTAATCGAGGCCAGGTATCTTGATCCCGAGACCAGCTTTGGGTCACAATTTGCAATACCATCTACATCCGAAAATATTTCTACTTTTTCTGCTTCTAGGGCAGCAGCTAACGCGACAGCAGAAGTATCACTACCACCACGACCTAATGTGCGAATATCACCTCTATCATTAACCCCCTGAAAGCCGGCCACAACAGCAATATTACCTTCATTAAGTGCCTCTACGATACGCACTGGATTAATCTCAAGTATTTCCGCATTACCAGCATTATCATCTGTCAAGATGCCAGCCTGACGTCCATTAAAAGAGACTGCATCTAATCCATTTTGACTTAATAGATGGGTAAAGAAAGCAGAACTTATACTCTCACCTACACTCATAATTAGATCTAGTTCTCTTGGACAAATACTGGGGCCAACTTGTTTTAACAAGTTAACGAGCGTATCAGTTGAATATGGCTCTCCTTTCCGACCCATAGCTGAAACCACAACGACAACCCTTTCACCGGCTTCAACGTAGCGTTTAATATGCGTCAAGGCGCTTTCACGACAACTCTCATCCCTGAGACTCGTGCCCCCAAATTTCATAACAATAGGCGATAAATTCTCTGCCATTGCAATCTCAAAAAAAAGAACGAATTATAGCTTGCTAACACAAACATAGCAAATTAATAGCCTTTCAAAACTCTATTAACGTTTGATAGTTAAGAATTAAAAAAGTAGTTTAAATATTAAATGTTTGTTTAATTCCATCTAATATAAAGTCAACCGAGACCATCACCAATATGATGCCCATTAATCGTTCAATCGCGATTAATGCCCTATTACCAAGTTTTCTTCCTAGGGCCTCTGAAGAGACTAATATAACGCCTGTAACTAAGAAGGCAACAAACACTACAAAAGTCCACTCAATCCATCTGCTGGGCTCGCGAGCCATAAACAAAATTACAGCTGCAATTGCCGATGGACCGGCCAACATTGGAACTGCAAGAGGAACAACTAGTGGCTCTGTTTTTTCGTCATGAGTGAACATAGGCTTTGTGCCAGGAAAAATCATTTTAATAGCAATTAAAAATAATATGATTCCCCCAGCAATTCCTAAAGAAGACTGCTCTATCTGAAGTAATTGAAGAATATACCTACCAATAAACATAAAAAATAATAGAACTGCTAGAGCAATCAATAACTCTCTGATAATTATTTTTCTTCGTCTTTCGATCGGTATATTATTAAGAATGCTTAAAAATACAGGGACATTCCCTATAGGATCCATAATGATAATTAATAATAAAATTGCAGCTAAAACAGTCACTTAAAACTCCTAATAATCAAAACAAAAGAGGGAATTTTATACGAATAATGTGCTAGTTATTACAATTATTTAAGACATATTTCTCATAATTTATGGCCCTTAAATATAGAAAAAATATACATTTAACAAAAAAGAAGAAACTATATTGCAATTGATAAAATGAAGTGTGATAATAAAGTTTATCTGTTGTGTTCGTGCTTTGATTTATTACCCTGAGCCGATTACGCATATAAAAGGAGATGAGATTGTTTACTATTGTGCATGCCCATCCTTGAATGGGAAACCTACGGTAAGCATCGAACTTCCGCCTTGAACCATATGGTTCAGGCCCATGTCAACACGGCACAACGGACACCTATTTAACCTCCCTATTAGTAATATAATATCTCTGTTTTTTTTATTCTTCTTCGGGTATTTTTTCGTATTCAAATTAAATCTAGTGAAATAAATAGTACTGATAAAATCACTCTATTACTTTAATATTATTTCTAATGAAATGAAAGAGTTACGAAGTCAACTCAGAGAACGCCGAAAATCGATCAATGCACCAACTCGTAAGAGAACAGGCAAAAATATCCTCCATCAATGTCAAAAAAATGGACTATTTAGGAGCGCTAAACATATCGCAATATTTACTTCAAACGATGGTGAAGTAGAAACAGAAAATACAATAAATTTTCTTAAAAAACGAGGCTATTGTGTCTACTTGCCTATATTGGCAGGAGAAAAACTTAAGTTTGCAATGATTGGTAAATATTTTAGAAAAAATCGTTTCGGTATTAATGAGCCGATTAATACACCTCTCATGGGAGCCCACCAAATGGACCTTATTTTGATGCCATTAGTGGGATTCGATAAATACAAAAATCGCTTAGGTATGGGAGGTGGATTCTATGACAAAACTCTTAGTTTTCAAAAAAATCGTTTGAATTACAAAGTACCAAAACTGTTTGGTTTAGCGTTTGACTGCCAAGAGGTTGAGCAACTGGATAAAATGCCATGGGATATCCCTGTTGACGGAATCATCACTCCAACAAGATTTTTTAAATAGTTAATTTCTAAGTAATTATCAAAACTTGCAATATTATTCTGACTTACCCAAGGCTTGCTTCTGAAAAAAAGACTTCAGAATTGGTGTCTCATCAATAACATTCATTCCAAATCCTCTTAACCAACGAAGTGGTTCATTGTTTTCCTTATATATCCAATCTAGCCCTGTCATAGTTTTAGCCATAAGCTCATTATCTAATCTTCGTGCCCTTGCATATTTTCTTAATACTGAAAAATCACCCAAGATCTTGTCTCTATTAACTAACAGTTGAATATTCAGCTCTTTGGCATCAGAAAAACCTAAGTTAACACCTTGACCAGCCAAAGGATGGATATTATGCGCAGCATCACCAATAAGTGCTAGATTAGGCATGGTATAGTCTTTAGCGCTTCTCTCAATAAGAGGAAAGACTTGCCTATCACTTTCTAGTTCAAGATTACCAAAACGATACTCAACAGCCTCAGATAGAGATTGATTAAATTTTTCATGGTCTAGTTTTATCAACTCATCTGCTAAATAGTTTTTGCACGACCAAACAATTGATGCTTGATTTTCCGATAATGGCAATAAAGCAATGATACTGTCTGATAAAAAACGCTGCCATGTTGTTTGTTGAAAAGGCTTCTCACTAACAATATTAGCAATAATTGCTTTTTGCTGATAATCACGCTCGTTTACTTCAATTGTGGACAAAGTTCTTACCTGAGAATTCGCTCCATCTGCACCGACAAGCAATCGACAAGACAAACTGGTTTGATTATCTAGGCTCACTTCATAGCCGGTGTCAGTTTTTTTTAAACCACTTAATTTTGCATTGATGTACTCAATCTTATTTTTATCAATACCGCCAAATAAGGCAGACTGAATTAGGTCATTCTCGATAATATATCCTAGATACTCCATATTTTCGTCTTTCGCATGGAAGTTAAGACAACCGTGAGAATTCTGATCCCACACCTTAGTGGCAACAAATACTTGCTTCCTTTTAATATCGTCCCAAATATTTAGAGATTTTAGGTGTGCCTCTGAGGACGGTGTAATTGCACTGACACGTGTATGAAACGTTTTGTTAATTGATGGGTTACTTGTATTCGGTTCAACGATTGCAATTGAACAGTTTTTTTTCTGAGAAAGCTCGATAGCAAAAGCAAGACCTACCATTCCTCCACCAATAACAATGACATCAAACTCTTTCAACTACCCCTCTCCAGAGACTGTCATTTCACTAATCAGTGTTGAGCCAACCTTAAGGTTACTCCTATAGTCAATATCACTTCCCACCGAGATAATACTTCTCATCATATTTTTAAGGTTGCCTGCAATGGTGATACCCGATACTGGATATTGTATTTCACCATTTTCAACCCAAAAACCACTGGCTCCTCTTGAATAGTTACCGGTTGTTATATTTATACCATGACCCATTAAATCAGTCACAATAAGCCCTCTACCCATACTCTTAGTGAGTGCATCCAACCCACCATCAAAGTTAGCATCAATACAACAGTTACTCACGCCACCAGAATTTGCAGTTGATTCTAACCCTAACTGGTTGGCAGAATATTGACCCATAATATAACTTGAAACTCTGCCGTTTTCTATAAAAAACTGCTTTTTCTTTAACACGCCATCTTGATCAAAGGCTCTTGCACCGAGAGTTTTTACTTGAAGAGGATCTTCAAAAACACTTACCGTTTTAGGTAGCACTTCTTTACCCAAAGAGTCTAATAAAAATGAAGTCTTTTTGTATTGTCTAGAGCCACTAAGTGCTCCAAGTAGTTGAGAAAATAAACCAGAAGATTGCCTTGGAGTAAAAATGATTGGGCATTTTTGGGAGGTTAAGTGACGAGAGCCTAACTTCTCTTGTGCTAATTTTGCTGCCCCTAAACCAACTTGCGTAGCCGATGTCAGATCATTAGCGTCAAGTGCAATACCATATTCATAAGCTGTCTGCATCTCGTCATTGCGCTTGGCAATTAATGAACAGAAAAGTGTGTGTTTGGTATTTTTTAATTTTGCAATCAAACCATTAGAATTCGCATAGATGCTTTCACCTTCAAAACTTGAAAGCTCTGCGCCATCAGAATTATCTATCTCTGGCTGTTCAAGAGCAATCTGCTCACACTCCATGGCAATATCAATACTCTTCTTTGCATCTAGATTCCAGGGATGATAAAGTTCCAGGTCGGGTACTTGCCATGCCATTCTTTCACTCGGTGCTAACCCATTAAAAGGATCCTCTTGGGTATATTTTGCAATTAAGCAGGCAGACTCAATTGCATTTTTCAAACTCTTTTTACTAAGATCAACACTAGTAGCTTGACCCTTGTTTTGACCAATATAAACAATAACATCAAAGCTCGCATCAAGGTGATATTTCAATGTTTCTACCTCTGACAGCCTAACTGAAGTAGAAACACCTGAACTCTTACCTACTGAAAATTCGTAGTCGGTTGCTTGTTGTTGTTTAATTAACTCTATAGCAAGCTGTGTAGTTTTTTCAAGGGTATTCATAACGATAAATTATACTAAGTCATTAACTATTGAAGAATTTTCTATCAACGGCTACTTGACTCTATAGGTGCTTCAATAGCTTGAGTAATTCGCTGAACTTCTAAAAGATGAATGCGACGAGAATCTGTTTTTAGTACCTTAAATTGAAAACCATGAAGTGTAATTTCACTCATTTGTTCAGGTAAGTATGTAAAACCTGAAATAACCAAACCTGCAACAGTATCATAATCTTCATTAGTTATAGATGTTTCAAAAAACTCATTAAATTCAATTAAAAGTGTGTTTGCTTGAAGTAAATAACGGCCATCGCCATAATCAATAATATTATCTTCTTCTTGATCGTGCTCATCCTCAATTTCACCAACAATTTGCTCAATCACATCTTCAAGAGTAACAAGACCTGCAATTTCACCATACTCATCCACCACTATCGCCATATGAGATTTATTTTGTTGAAATTCCCTTAAAAGTACACCTAAAGGTTTACTTTCAGGCACAGATAGCGCATCTCTAAGATACTCTCGGTAGTTAAATTCATCGTTACCATTTTGAGCAAAATGAGAAAGCAAGTCTTTCGCCAATACGATACCTAAAATTGAATCCTGCTCCTGATTGTGTATCGGAAAGCGTGAGTGGTATGAACTCACCATGACCTCCAATAATTTTGTTGTAGAGGATTCAGAGTCAATCATAATCATTTTTGATCTTGGCACCATTACATCACGGACTTTTAGGCTTTCAACTTGCATAGCGCCCTCAATTACTGATCGACTGTATGGGTCAATGACCAGATTATCTTCTGCCTCTTCTAAGGCCTGCATTAATTGCGCCCTAGGCTTTAAAGTTTTTTTAAAAAATTTATTGAATAACCTTTGAAAAAAAGGTCGACTTGGAGGTTTTTCTTCGCTCATGTATTATTGAATTCTATTATGAGTAGTCTATTTTACCTTGGATTAGGCTTTTTTGACACTACGCATTGCTTTTCCCTTGGCCGCACGCTCTTTTCTCACCTTCTTAGGGTCAGCAATTAATGGACGATAAATCTCAATACGATCCTTTTCACGTAATACTGTGTCAAGTGTTGCAAACTTAGAAAAAATACCAACCTTGTCTCTTGTGAGATCAATTTGGTCATAAGTGTCCAAAACGCCAGAAGCTTCGATAGCTTCTTTTATTGTTGTACCTTCTTCAACCTCTAGACTTATTAGGCTTTGCTTATCAGGTAGTGCATAAGCAACTTCAACGATCATAAATATCACTCATTGTTTGTGCATCATTAAAATCAAGTGAGCCTTCATAAATTGCTCTCCCAATGATGGCACCAATTATACCGTGATGGGCATTTTTGAGAAGCACTGCAATATCATCAAGATTTGCTATACCACCAGAGGCAATAATTGGAATAGAGGTTTTCTTGGCAAGATCTACAGTTGCCATAACATTGACACCTTGTAACATTCCATCCCTTGCAATATCGGTATAGATAATAGAACTGACACCATCCTGTTCAAAAATTTTTGATAAATCAACTACATTTATGTCTGTCTGTTTAGCCCAACCATTAATTGCCACCATTCCATTGTTAGCATCTAAACCAACAATAATTTTCCCTGGGAACTCTCTACATAACTCTGAAACAAACTCAGGATGAGTAACAGCCATTGTACCAATAATAAGATAACTAATACCTGCCTCAATATATGTATTGGCAATTTTAATATCACGAATACCGCCACCAATTTGGACTGGCAGTTCTGGAAAATCTTGGGTAATTTTGTTTACACAATCAGCATTAACTGGTTTACCTTCAAAAGCACCGTTAAGGTCAACTAAATGCAATCTTCTAGCACCTTCATTGACCCATTTAGTGGCCATTTCACTAGGATCATCTGAAAAAACTGTTGTATCAGACATCAAACCTTGTCTAAGGCGAACGCATTGCCCATCCTTTAAGTCTATTGCGGGAATAATAAGCATTAAATTTATTAGTTATATAATAAGAACTGGTTAGGTTGTGATCGACTTATTTCTGAAGCTTATTATTATATGCCTTTGAAAATTATTATCAGATATTTTCACTATCTCAAAATTGTTATTAATCTTTCTTTAGCTGAAATTTTTCTTGTTTCAAATATGCACTAACTAGTTTGTAAAGTCAAATCGCTTCTAATTCTTCTAAATTCCAGCGCGGCTTAACCAGGACTTCATAATGATCATTACATTGACCAGAAAGCAAGCGATAATGACCCGCAATAGCAATCATTGCTCCATTATCTGTACAAAACTCAGGGACTGGATAATGAACCTCAATGTTAAGTTTCTTTGCCATATCATTTAGGGTTTGACGAAGCGTTAAATTGGCACTAACCCCCCCTGCAACTACAAGCGTTGAAAAGCCCGTCTGTTCGAGCGCCCTTCGGCATTTAATCATCAGCGTGTCAGTAGCAGCGACTTCAAAAGCTTTAGCAATACTGGCTTTTTCTTTCGGAAAATTTATAAATGTATTACGTGCAAATGTTTTTAAACCACTAAAGCTAAAGTCTAAACCTGGTCTATCAATCATTGGTCGAGGAAAATTAAATCGACCTTCATCTCCTTCCAAGGCTAAACGAGCTAATGCTGGCCCTCCAGGATATCCCAAACCAAGAATTTTTGCTGTTTTATCAAAAGCTTCTCCAACCGCATCATCTAATGATTGACCTAATATTTTATATTTACCTATACCATTAACATCAACGAGTAAGGTGTGCCCTCCTGAAACTAAAAGTGCCACAAATGGAAACTTTAGTTGTGATGAATCTAAAAGTGGTGCCAACAAATGACCCTCCATGTGGTGAACACCTAAAGCAGGAATTCCCAAACCCCAGGCAAGGCTCTGGGCAATAGAACCTCCAACAAGTAAAGCTCCTGATAAGCCAGGTCCAGCCGTGTATGCAATGCCAGTTAATTCCTCTAATTTAATATTACTATCATCGAGAGTTTCTCTAATTAATGGCAAAACTCTTTGAATATGGTCTCGGGAAGCAAGCTCAGGCACTACTCCTCCATATTCAGCATGCAAATCTACCTGTGAAAAAAGTCTATGAGTAAGTAAACCTTGATCACTACTGTATAGACCTATACCTGTTTCATCGCAAGAAGATTCGATCCCCAAGGTGATAAATGATTTCTTACTCACTGATAAGTTTCGCCTAAGTAAACCTTTTTGACGTCATTATTTGTCAAGATAGATTCTTTGACACCCTGTGCAATTATCTTGCCAGAATCTAAAACATAAGAATAATTGCAAGTATCAAGCATTTCTCGATAATTGTGATCTGTCATTAAAATACCAATGCCCTGATCTCTAAGCTGATAGATGATTTCTTGAATGTCACCAACTGAGATAGGGTCAATGCCAGCAAATGGCTCATCTAATAAAAGAAATTTTGGGTCCATTGCGAGAGCTCTGGCTATTTCGACCCGCCTACGCTCTCCCCCTGAAAGAGTAATCCCTTTGATATGACGGACATGTTCAACATTAAACTCTGACAAAAGCTCTTCAAGTCGATGTTTTCTATGCTTAGCTGGCAACGATTTATTGAGCTCTAGGACAGCCATGATATTATTCTCAACACTCAATTTTCGGAAAATTGAAGGCTCTTGCGGAAGATAACCAAGCCCTAAATTAGCACGCTTATGCATCGGCATATGTCCAATACTTTTGTCGTTAAGAAAAACCTCTCCCTTATTAGATCTAACCAAACCACAAGTAATATAAAAACAAGTTGTCTTACCTGCTCCATTTGGTCCAAGTAGTCCAACAATTTCACCAGCCTTGACGGCAAATGAAACGTCATTCACAACTTCACGTCGAGCATAGGTCTTGTGAATATTTTTAACTTCTAATATAGAAGAGAATAAATCTACCATTCGTTTTTGCTGTTTGAATATGGGTGCGACTATCTTACCCTAAATATATTCTATATGCCCGGAGCTATATAGCTCTTTGACTCCATTTTTTGTTAATATTTTTAGTGCTCCTTTAGAACTCACACCGACTACCTCACCCTCAAAAAAATCTTTTAGATCTTTGTACTTAACTTTTTTACCTTGAAGCATATCATATCTCTTCCAGTCCAATTGAAAGTCATCAAAGCCGAATGCACTAAAATGCTCTGACATAACTAAAATATTGTTTATTATCTCTGCAGTCAACAACTTAATATCAGGCACTGTTTTTGTTATCTTTGCCAAATCAGTCCATGGTATTTCGAATTTCATGCTTTGATCTAAAGCATAATTTATGCCCACCCCAATAACTACGGATTGGTTTCCTGATTGCATCTGATTTTCTAACAAAACTCCAGCCAATTTTTTACCTTCAAAAAATATATCATTTGGCCATTTAATTTTAAAACCTTCAACTAAACAATCTTTCTCAAGAACCTTTATGATTGCCAATCCAACTACTAAACTGAGCCCATTTAGGTTGCACTCTTGTGGAAAATGGCGTCTGATAGAAAATATAATACTTCTATCCTTCTGAGACTCCCAAAGTCTTCCATATTGTCCTTTGCCTTGAGTTTGCTCACGGGTAACACAAAGCTGCACCTTATTTGTAAAAGGTCTATTTATAAGAAAAAGGTTTGTACTCTCAATCGAGTCAAAAAAATGACACTCTATATCTTTTGGTAATAAATCGACTAGAGAAGAATAATAGACCACGTAACCAGAAAAATAATTAAAGACAAAAGCACAGCGGCTGAGGCAACATCCTTTGCAAATCCTGAAAGCTCATGGTGCTCAATACTAATCCGATCAACCACCGCTTCGATGGCTGAATTTAGCATTTCAACTATTAAAACAATAAAAATAGGGACAATAAGCAATACCCTTTCAACTTCGGACTCACCAAGCAAATAGCCAATTGGTATCAACACTATAGCTAACCAAACCTCCAATCTAAAGGCGAACTCAGATTGATAGCAAGCCTTCAATCCTTTGGCTGAATAGACACATGCAGAGAGTAATTTTTTAATACCTTTTGGTTTGGTGTTATTGTCCATAATATCTATATCTCCAGATGACGACTCTCATTTGGATAGGTGTAATACTTTGTTAAAATATTATCATCGATTTTACAATAAAAAAAAATTGGTGTTGCTTATGAAAATTGCACTTGGTGTTGAATATTTAGGAACTGATTTTCACGGTTGGCAGATACAGGAAAACAGACTCAGAACAGTACAGGGTGTTGTTGAATTAGCCTTATCTAAAGTGGCAGATCACTCTATTCGTGTCTTTTGCTCTGGCAGAACAGATGCAGGTGTACATGCAAAAGAACAAGTTATTCATTTTGAAACTGATTCAATTAGAGACAGCAATGCTTGGTTATTTGGTGGTAATGTCAACCTCCCTAGTGATGTAAACTTCACCTGGGTAAAAGAAGTGAGTGATGACTTTCATGCGAGGTTTGATGCTTTCGCTAGATCATATGAATACAAAATACATAATCACCCTGTACGCTCCTCTTTAAAAGCAAACTACAATTTATGGGAACCAAGAATACTTGATATAAAGAAGATGAGAAAGGCTGCGGATTTTTTGCTTGGTGAGCATGACTTTTCAGCTTTTAGAGGAAACTTGTGTCAAGCAAAATCTCCTATTAAAACTGTAGAATCCATAGGTGGGATCCTCTAGAGTCGACCTGCA
>JGI24919J38490_100121_pt1 | contig 32181 bp, 25 predicted proteins | sample LinPFosmplate7_FD_38490 | JGI IMG/M metagenome (IMG submission 38490) | reverse complement strand
TGCAGGTCGACTCTAGAGGATCCCACACCCAGTTCGCCCGCAAGGAGCATGGCGACTGGAAGTTTTGCGATGAGGACAGCATGCGCCGCGTTGTCGGCGACAACGACACCAAGCTCAAGCTCACCGCCATGGCAGACGCCGGCAAGACCGATTACAAAACCGACATCCTGCCTGCCGAACAAAGCGTGCTCGACTGCATTCGCGTCGCCACCTACGCACACCAGATTCCGACTGCAGTGGACATGATCAATGACGCCCACGACAAAGGCTACGAGACGTGCTGCAACATCATGGCCATCAGCACCGTCGCCGATCCCGAGATTGACCAGGCACTGGAAATCCTCGCCGAGACCCCGGTGGAAACCATCGTCGTCGTCGACAGTTACGGCTCGCTTTATCACGAGCAGATTCGTGCGCTTGTCAAAAAATACGTCGCCATGGCCAACGCCACCGGCAAAGAGGTCGGCATCCACACGCACAACAACATGCAGCTCGCCTTCGCCAACACCATTGAGGCGATCATCCAGGGCGCGAACCGCATCGACGCCACCATGCTCGGTCTCGGCCGCGGCGCCGGCAACTGCCCGATGGAACTGCTGCTTGGCTTCCTCAAAAACCCCAAGTTCAACCTCCGCCCGGTTTTCAAGCTACTGCAGGATCACCTGATGCCCATGCGCCGCACCAAGGAATGGGGTGCCCTCATCCCGTACGTGGTCACCGGCCTCCTCAACCAACACCCGCGAGCGGCCATGCGCGTCCGCACCACTGAGGAGAAAAACCAGTTCCTCGAATTCTACGACGCCTGCACCTCGGAGGTTTAAAACAGCCCGACAACATTTTCCGAAGGCGGCCCACCGGCCGCCTTTTTTCTTTCCCGCTGGTGTCAGTTAACTTCCCTCGCTAACGTCCGCCCGTGGATGCGCGCGAGGCATTGGTGGTTTTGAATCTGCTCGAGGGGATCGGGCCGGTTCGCGTGCGGCAGTTGCTCGAGTGCTTCGGCGACGGCGCCAAGGTACTGCAGGCAAACCGCTCGGCGCTGGTGCGCGTCAAGGGCATCGGCGACGACTTGGCCGGCACGATCGTCCAGTGGCAATCCACCACCGATTTGGCCGGGGAGTTGAAGCGCGCCGAGGACTTTGGCGCGCGGCTCGTTTTTCAAACTGACAACGAGTACCCTGAGTTGCTCCGCGAGATTTACGACCCGCCGATCGTCCTTTACGTGAAGGGCCGCCTGCTGCCGGAGGACAAAAACAGCATCGCGATGGTCGGTGCGCGGCGCACCACGCATTACGGGCAGGACGCCGCCCGCAAGCTCGCCTACCAACTCGCCGGTCACGGTATCACGGTGGTCAGCGGCGGCGCACGCGGCATCGACTCCGCCTCGCACCAGGGCGCGCTCTCGGCCAAGGGCCGAACGATCGCCGTACTCGGCACCGGCATCAACATTGTTTACCCTGCGGAAAACGCGGAGTTGTACGAACGCATCTCCGACAACGGCGCCGTCATCACCCAGTTCCCGTTCAATCGCAAGGGCGACAAGCAGAGCTTCCCGATCCGCAACCGCATCGTCGCCGGGATGACGCTCGGCACGGTCGTTGTCGAGGCGAACCAAAAAAGCGGGGCGCTCATCACAGCCAACATGGCCGCCGACAACAACCGGCAGGTGTTCGCCGTGCCGGGGCGGATCGACTCGCCGCAGAGCCGCGGCTGCCACAATCTCATCCGCAACGGCGCCGCGCTGTGCGAAAACGCAGAGGACATCCTCGCCGAGTTCGAGCATCTGTTCCCCAACCAAGCGCTTGGCCAAGCGGATGACTCCGAGCCGATGCCGCTGGCTAATCTCACGGAACAGGAACAAGCCGTGTTCGACGTGCTCGAAACTACCGAGCAAACGATCGACACAATCATCGCCAAAAGTGACCTGCCGACACCGATAGTCTCGGTGGCCCTGCTCGGGCTGGAAATGAAGCGCTTGGCCAAGCAACTCCCCGGTAAACTCTTCGCTCGCCGCTGATTTACTTGGCAACAGTCTCGATCTTGGCGGCGGCATTGGCCCAGTTGATGGGCTTGTCGGGAAGCAGGCCGAGGTAGAGGATCGCCGCGACGCAAAGGCCAAGCACCATTCGCGTTGGCCAAGCGATCGCCACTGGCGAGTTGTCGGGCGTGTCTTTCGACCAGTAAATGGTGCGGATGATGCCGAAGTAGTAGTAGATCGAAACGACAACGCCGAACACCGCCACGGCCAGCAGCGCGAAGTAACCGGTGTTGCCAAACGCCTCGGCCGCAACCGACTTTACCAGCAGAAATTTGCCGAAAAAACCGACCAACGGCGGGATACCAGCCAGCGACACGGCGCACAATGTCAGTGCCACGGCGAGGAACGGCGAGCGTTTGTTCAGGCCCGCGAGACAGGAAATGTCCTCCCCTTCCTCCTCGCGGGTAACGAGATTGATAATCATGAACGCCGCCACGAGAGTGAACAGGTAACCGGCGAGGTAGTACAAAATCGCCGCCGTGCCGTCGTCCGACTGGGCCACGATGCCCATCAGCAGATAACCGGCGTTGGCGATGCCAGAGTAGGCCAGCAGGCGCTTGAGGTTGCGTTGCGGCAAGGCGCAGAAGTTGCCGTACAAAATCGTCAGCGCAGCGACCACCATCAGCATGCCCGTCCACTGCTCCGTTAGTTCCGGGACAACGCTGCCGAACAGGCGAATCAGCAGCACGAAGCCAGCCGCCTTGGAGCCGACCGCGAGAAACGTCGTCGTGGGCGTGGGCGCGCCTTGGTACACGTCCGGCGCCCAGATCTGAAACGGGAACGCGGAAATCTTGAACGCCAGCCCAGCGAATACGAACAGCATGCCGAATAAAAAGACTTTGTTCTGCAGCAACCCGGCGTGCGCGTCGCGGATCGCGTCGAACTTGAGACTGCCGGCCTCGCCGAACACGAGCGCGATGCCGTACACCAAAAACGCCGACGACACCGCGCCGAGGATGAGATATTTCACACCCGCCTCGAGTGATTGCATCCGGTGCCGCTGAAAGCTGACGAGGATGTAAAACGTCACCGTGATCAACTCAATCGCGACGAACAACAAACTGAAGTCGTTGGCCGACCCAACGAACATCATCCCGGACAACGCAAACAGGATAAACGCGAGATACTCCGACACGCCGCTCCTCAAGCGCGAGGCGAAGTCCACCGCAAACACCAGCACGAAGATTGCCGTCAACAGGAAGAACCGCTTGAAAAACAGCGCCAAGCCGTCGAGTCGGTAAATCCCGCCGAACGCCTCGCCGTCTACCAAGCTAGTATAGCCACCGCGAAAGCTCAGCAGGAACACAAGGCCAAGCGACCCGGCGGCTATGTAGCCAAGCGACCGACGTGTCGACTCCGACAGGAACAAGTCGGCGAGCAGGACGAGCAGCCCCAGCGCCACCACCATCACCTCGAGTTGAATGAATTGCAGTTGATCGCCCATGTCGATTTACCTTCCAGCCGCCTCCGTGGCTTGCGCGTCGCTTGCGGCGGCGGCCGGCTTGGGCAAGAGCACGCTCTTCGTCACTTCGTCCTCGATGCCCTTGGTCAGCAGGCGCGGCGCGAAGCCGAATACCAATAACGCCGCAAGCAGCAGGCCAAGCGCGGTCGCGATCAGCGGGCTGACGTCGCTCGCCTTGGCCCAGTCGTCACCACGCGGCCCATGCAGGATGTTGCGAATAGCACGCATCATGTACAGGCCGCCGATCACCAGCGCACTCCACGCGGCGATCACCGTGATGGTCTTGAAGCCGGCCGACCAGGCGGCGAAAAAGATTGTCACTTCTCCGGCGAAATTGGCGAAGCCCGGCAAGCCGCAACCAGCGAACAACGCCATCAGCAGCGCCGAGCCGGCGAGCGGCATTTGGCGCAGCAAACCGCCCATGCGGCTCATGTCGAGCGAGCCGGTTTGCCGATACAAATGCCCGCTCAAACCGAAGGCCAACGCGGCGAGCAGACCGTGAGCAATCATCACCAGCACTGCGCCAGTCAGGCCGATCACGTTGAGACTGGCGATGCCAAGGAAAATGAAGCCCATGTGCGCGACGCTGGAGTTGCCGATGAGTAGGTTGAGGTTTTTTTGGCGAACGGCGACCAAGCCGCAATACAACAAATTGCCCAAGGCCAGCCACGCGAGCACCCCGAGCCAGCTTTGCGCTCCGACCGGGGCCATCGGGATGGCCACGCGGATAATGCCGTACAGGCCGAACTTTTTCAGCACGCCGGCGTGCAGCATCGCGGTGGCGGTCGGCGCGGCGCCGTAGCCAAGCGGCGCCCAAGTGTGGAACGGCCAGAGCGAAACCAGGATCCCGAAGCCGAACATCAGCAGCGGAAAAATCCACTGCTGCGCCGACTCGTCGATCGGCGATTTCTGCACGGTGTCGATCAAGTCGGGGATGCTGAACGACTCCGCGCCGGCCTGCACGTACAAGCCGATCAAGCCGATCAGCGCCATCAACGCGCCGAGACTGAGGTAGAGCGTGATTTTGTAAGTGGCGTAATTGCGGTTCGCTCCCCTGCCCCACACGCCGATCATGATGAAGGTCGGCACCAGCGCGAGTTCGTGGAAGAAATAGAATAAAAACAAATCCATGGAGGCGAACGTACCGAGGATGCCGCCGATCATCAGGTTGAGCAGAACGTGAAACTCCTTCACTCGGTGCGTGATGTCATCTGCGCAACAGGCAGCCGCAAAGGCCACGATCGCTCCCATTAAAATAATGCCGATGTTGATGCCGTCCGCGGCCAGGTGGAAATGCAACCCAAGGCTCTCGACCCAGATCCACTTGGTCTCGAACTGCAAACCGCCGTCGACCTTGAACGAGCAAAACGCGATCAACGCGCACAACAATGCCAAGCTGGACGCGCCAAGCGTGATGCCGCGGATCACCCGCCGTTGGCTGCCGGGCACGAACCCAACGGCCGCGGCGGCGAGCAGCGGCAACAGAACAATGATCAACAACCAATCCATTTCCCGATCAACTCAACGTGAAAATCAACAGCGCAGCCATGCCGGCGGCGAACCAAAAAGCGTACGTCTGCAGGTTGCCGGTCTGGGCCAGGCGCAACACCCGCCCTGCCAACTCAGTTGTGCCGTGTGCGCCGCGCACCAGCAACCCGGCGATCACCCAGCGGTCGATGGCGTCCGCCAGCTTGGCCAAGTTCTCCTGCACTTTGTCGATGAGCCACTGGTAAATTTCGTCGAACCAAAACCGGTTGCGCAACGCCTTGGCCAAGCGGCCAAACCTTGCCGGAAGCGGATCGGCCTTGGCTCCGCTGTACACGGTGTTGGCCACGAGCATGCCGAACACCAACACCACGAGCGAGGCGGCTAGCACCAGCGGGTTCGGCTCGTGGGCGTTGAAGTAACCGGCGAGCACCGACGGCACCGCGAGCACGAGCAGCGGCACGGTCATCACGGCGGGACTCTCCTTGGCATGCTCGGCGTGGCTCGAACGCGGTTCGCCCATGAACGCCACAACAAACAGTCGCGTCATGTAAAATACCGTCAACAAGGCAACAAACACGGCGACCAAAAACAGCAGAATATTATTCTCCATCGCGACGTCGAGGATAACTTCCTTGCTGAAAAAACCGCTGAAGAGTGGAACGCCACAGAGCGCCATCGTGCCGATAAAAAACGTCCAACATGTCTTGGGCATCCGCTCTCGCAGGCCGCCCATCCTCCAGATGTCCTGCTCGTGATGCAGCGCCACGATCACCGAGCCAGCCCCGAGGAACAGCAGCGCCTTGAAGGAGGCGTGCGTCGTCAGGTGAAACATCGCCGCGTCGGGCGAACCCAGCCCAACCGCCATCACCATGTAGCCCAGTTGTGAGAGTGTCGAGTAGGCCAGGATGCGCTTGATGTCGTCCTGCTGCACCGCCATCAGCGCGGCTAGCAGAGAGGTCAGGCCGCCGATCCACGCGATCGCCTCCATCGCCCACGTGCCTTCGATCAGGAAAAACACGCGGCACAGCATGTACACGCCGGCGGCCACCATCGTCGCCGCGTGGATGAGCGCGCTGACCGGCGTCGGGCCTTCCATCGCGTCCGGCAGCCATACGTGCAGCGGCGCTTGGGCGGACTTTCCCATCGCCCCGCAGAAAATCAGGAACCCGGCCAAGCCGGTGATGGCCGCAGTGCCAGTCGCGAGTTTGCTCTCGATGGCGTCGAAATTGATCGAACCCATCGCGGCCCAGACCATTAGGATGCCGATCAGAAAACCAAAGTCGCCAACGCGGTTGGTGAGGAAAGCCTTCTTGGCGGCATCGGCCGCGCTTGGTTTCTCGAACCAAAAGCCGATCAACAGATAACTCGAGACACCGACCAACTCCCAAAAAATAAACATCATCACGAAATTGTCGGCCAACACGATACCGAGCATCGAGAAAACGAATAGGCTAAGGAAGGCAAAGTAGCGCGAGAAATCGCGATCCTCCTTCATGTAACCAAGCGAGAAAATATGGATGAGACTGCCGACGCCGGTGACGACGCAGAGCATCAGCTTGCTGAGCTTGTCGATTTGCAAGCCGATGTGGATGTGCAGCCCCTCGATCGCGAGCCAAATAACGCTTGGATGCAGTTCACCACCGTCCAGCGCCGCGGCAGGGGAGATGCCCTCGAGGGTGTCGGGCACGGGAGCGTTGGCCCAATCGAGAAGCAGAGTCAGCAAAAATGAACCGACGACCGCGCCGACGGAGATCGCCGCGCTGGCAATGCGCGAGCGAAACGCGCCCAAGCCGATGGCTACCGCCGAGAACAGCGGAAGCAACAAGATTAGCCATGCAGCGGTGTTCATCGTTTACAGTTTCATCGTGGCCAAGTCCGCCACGTCGGCGGTTTGGCGTTTCCGATACAGCGCGACGATCAAGGCCAGGCCAACGGACACCTCCGCCGCGGCGACGGTGATGATGAAAAACACCATCACCTGCCCGTCGAGATTTCCGTTGAAACGCGACATGGCCACGAGCGCCACGTTGGCGGCGTTGAGCATCAACTCGAGCGACATGTAAATGATCAGCAGGTTGCGCCGCACGATCACGCCCAGCAAACCGATCGCAAACAGCGCACCGCTCACCAGCAGGTATTGGCTCAAGGTCGGTTCCATCAGCGCGGCTCCTTTCTGCTCAACAAAATCACGCCGACCATCGCCACCAGCAGCAGGATGGAGACAATCTCGAACGGCAGTATAAATCCGTTGTTGGCGTTGAACAGCGCTTGGCCAAGCGCGCGCGTGCTGCCGACCGCCTTAGCCTCCGCTTGGCCGGTATCCGCTGCCACTTCGTGTTGCTGGAGTGCTTCGCCGTACGTCGACTCGAGCGAGCTTTTGTAAACCAAAAAAAGCGCGCCGACGGCCATGATGCCCATCGCGAGGCTGACGAGATTCAGTTTGCGCCGCGCGGCCTCCCGGAGGTCCAGCAGCATGATCACGAACAGGAACAGCACCATCACCGCCCCGGCGTAAACGAGGATCTGCACCGCCGCGAGAAAGTACGCGCCGAGCAGCACGAACAGCCCTGAGATCGAGATCATCGTCGTCACGAGGAACATCGCACTCGTCACCGGGTTGCGGCTGAACGGATTCGCCACCACCATCAGCGCACTCAGCACCGTCAGCCCGGCGAAAATGTTGAACAGCGTTCCTTCCATGCCTAAATCAACTCGTCAGTGAAACTTCGCTTGCTCCCCGGCTTCACGCGTTTTGGTTTCCCATTTTTTGATACCATCGCCCACGCCGTCCTGCACGTGGTGATCGTAGGCGCGCTTGTCCGCGCCGCCCAGCGCGAGCAGCTTTTCCATATCGTAAATCAGCTCCTCGCGGTTCTCGCCGGTGATGGCGTAATCCTCCAACAGATAAATCGCCTCCTCCGGGCAAACCTCCTGGCAGAAACCGCAATAGATGCAGCGGAGCATGTCGATCTCAAATTCCTTTGGCATCTTCTCCGCGCCGTCGCGATCGACCACGCCGCTATCGCCAGGCGGCGTGATGCGAATGGCCCTGGGCGGACAGACAAACTCACACAACTGGCACGACACGCACTTGGTCTTGTCGTCCACATCCTTCACCAAATACGGCGCACCGCGGTAGCCGGTGGGGACATCCCATTTTTCCTCCGGATACTGCATCGTGATCTTGGCGGCGTAACCCTTCTGTTTGTCGCCATAGACCCCCGAGCGTTTCCACGAGAAGAAATGACGCAGCGTAACCTTGAAACCGTTGAGCAGCGTCGGCAAATACAGCCGCTCCCACCAGGTCAGTTCTGTGCGATCCACTTTCATTGCGTCGTCCTCAACGGTGCAGCACCCACAGCACGATTGCCGTAAGGATGATGTTGGCCAAGCTCACAGGCAGGAACCGTTTCCAGCCGATACTCATCAGTTGATCGTAGCGGAACCGCGGCAACATCCAGCGAACCCAAATCATCAGGCCAAGGAACATCGCGATCTTCGCGATGAACACGCCGATGTGCACCAGCCCCTGGCCAAGCGACTGGGCCGGTGTGTTGAAAAAGTCGCCGAACGGCAGCGTCCAACCGCCGCAAAAAAGCACCACCATCAGAGCCGATCCGGCGATCATCGCGGCGTATTCGCTCATGAAAAACAGCGCGAACCGCATCGAGCTGTACTCGGTGTTGTAACCGGCGACCAGTTCCGTCTCCGATTCCGGCAAGTCGAACGGCAGGCGGTTCGTCTCGGCGAAAATCGCGATCAGGAAAATCGCAAACGCAATCGGCTGCTTGAACACGAGCCAAGCGCCGCTGGCCTGATAGTCGATCACCGCGCCGAGGTTGAGATCGCCCACCAGCATGAACACCGGCACGACCGCCATGCCCATCGCAATCTCGTACGAGATCATTTGCGCCGTCGCTCGGATGCCTCCGAGGAACGGGTACTTTGAGTTCGAGCCGTAGCCGGCGAGCACGATGCCGTACACGCCCAACGACACGATGCCGAACGTGAACAGGATCCCGACATCGAGATCGGCGATGACCATCTTCTGCGCGCCGAGCATCGAGCCGAACGGCACCACGGCAAGCACCACGAACGACGGCACCAGCACCAGCGCCGGAGCCATCCAGTAAAACGCCTTCCGCACATGAGCCGGCGTGAAGTCCTCCTTCACAAGCGCCTTCAGCCCGTCGGCCAGCGGTTGGCCAAGCCCAAGCAGCCTGATGTTCGTGAACGGAATACCGACGCGGTTTGGGCCGACGCGATCCTGAATCCATGCCGAGATGCGGCGCTCGGCGACGACCGCGTAGGCGACCATCGGCATCACCACGGCGAACACCGCGATCACCTTGAGCAGCGTCAGCGCCCACGGCTCGGCGAACAGTCCTGTGATCGAGGCGAGCATTACAGTTTCACGTCCGCGCCCTTGTCTCCGAGACCGGCCCACGTCAGGCCAGCGGCCTTGAACGCCTTCACCTCGCCGGCCATTTGGTTGAACAACCCCTCGATGCTGTTGAAGCCGTCGAGGCCGGTGACGTTGTGCACGAGCTCGTGCAGCACTTCCCACTCCGGCATCGCGTCGCCGGGCGGCTCGAGGGCTTTTGTAAATTTCTGCACGCGCCCCTTCACATTCGTGAACGTGCCGCGCTTCTCGGCGTGTGAGCAGCCCGGCAGCAGATGGTCGGCCTTCCTCGTCGTGGCGTTGGGCAAAATGTCGCTGACGATCAGCATTTTCAGCTTGCCGAGCAGCTTGGCGTCGATGCCGTGCTGCGTGACGTCCTCGCCGTACACGATCAGCGTCGTGATTTTGCCGGACGCGATCCCCTTGACGATGGCGGACAATTTCGAGCCAACGCGCTGGGTCGTGACGCCGATCAGCTGCGCACCGGTGGTGTTCGGGTTGCGATCGCCGGCGACGAGCAAGTGATCGGCCTCACCCCTGCGCGGTACGGAGTCGGTCAACGCCTTGTAGCGCTTGGCCAATTTGTTCAGCAGAAAAAGCTCCTCGTTGGTTTGCCGCGCCGACGCGACGATCGCGACCGAGCCTTCGGCGGCCTTGGCTAAGTGCCCGGAAATCTCCCGCAACGCGCTTGGCCAAGTTGTGTTTCCCCGCGGCCCGCGCAGCTTGGCCAAGCGATCGTCGCGACCGATCCACTTGTAATCAAGCCGGCCCGCGTCGCACATCCAGCAACTGTTGACCGCGTCGTTTTGGCGCGGCTCGTAGCGGTACATCCTGTTTTCGCGCGAGCCGATGACCGTGTTGCAGCCGGTGCCGCAGCCGGTGCAGAGGCTCTTGGTTTCCTTGAGAAACCAGACGCGCATCTGGAACCGGAAGTCGTCCGACGTCAACGCGCCAACCGGGCAGATGTCCACAGTGTTGAGCGTGTAATTGTTGTCGAACGGCTGACCGGGATAAGTCGAGATCGCGTTGTAGCTGCCTCGGTTCACGATGCCCAGGGCGTCGTCGCCGGCCACGTCGGCGGTGAAACGAATGCAGCGGGTGCACAACACGCAGCGCTCGGCGTCGAGCGTGATGCGCGGGCCAAGGTCCACCGCCTTGGGCTTGTGCACCTTCACCTCGGCGAACCGGCTCTCCGGCTGGCCGTGATCAACCGAGTATTCCTGTAGTTTGCACTCGCCGGCCTGGTCGCAGATCGGGCAATCGAGCGGGTGGTTGATCAGCAGCGACTCGAGCACCGCCTCGCGCATCTCGCGGGTTTCCGGGCTGCTTGCGTAAATCTCCATTCCGGGAATAATGCCGGTCGCGCAACCGATAACACCGCGCGGCATCTCCGGCTCGTACGGAAGCTGCATCGGGAAAATTTTTGGTGAGCCGTCCTTGTTCATCGGTGGCTTGCCATCGGGGCCGGGGCGTCCCGGCATACCCACATGCACGAGGCACATCCGGCAGTTGCCGGCTACCGGCAGCTTGGGGTGATAACAGTAATGCGGAATCTCGACGCCGGCGTGCTTGCAGGCCTGCAGGACGGTGGTCGGCTCCGGGTTGCCCTCCCAGTTCGGCGTGGTTCGCGGCACCTCCACGGCACGGCCGTCCACTTTCACCGTGACGGTTTCAACTGCCGGTTCTGTCTGCATGGCTGCCATCGCTATTCCGTTGCGCCCTCCCCGTTGCGCTTGGCCAATCGGGTCTCGTCCTCGGCGCCGCGTTTCTCAAAATCGTCGCGGAACTTGTCCACGAAACTCAGCACCGGCCAGGCGCACGCCTCGCCGAACGCGCAAATTGTCCGGCCCTGTATATTTTGCGCGATATGCCGCAAATAATCGGCGTCGCCCCGGCGCGCCTGGCCGCTGCGCATACGCTTGAGCGCCTTGGCCATCCAGAGCGAGCCTTCACGGCACGGGGTGCATTGGCCGCAGCTCTCATGCGCGTAAAAGTCGGACAGGTTGCCGAGCGCCTCAATGATGTCCACCGAGTCGTCCAGCACGATGATGGCGCTCGAGCCGGACATCGAGCCGCACTTCATCAGCGTGTCGAAGTCGTACGGGATGTCGAGCAGGCCGAGTTTCTGCTCGGTAACCGCGCCCCACTTGTCCTTGCTTTTGATGTTAAACTTTTCGCCGGCGCGGAATACTTTCGACGACGATCCGCCGGGGATGATCGCGCGCAGTTTGCGGCCATCGCGCAGACCTTGGCCAAAGTTTTTGTGAAAAATCAACTCGCCGAGCGTGGCTTTGCCAACCTCGATCTCGTAGTAGCCGGGCCGCCTGACTTGGCCGCTCAAGCTGACGATGCGCGTGCCGGTGTTGGCCGTCGTGCCCAGCGAGGCGTACGCGTCACCTCCCATCTCCAACACGTGCCGAACGTTGCAGAGCGTCTCGACGTTGTTGACGATGGTCGGGCACATGTACAAGCCAAGCACGGCCGGGAAGTACGGCGGCTTGATACGCGGGTACGGCCGCTTGCCCTCGAGCGACTCGATGAGGCCGGTTTCCTCGCCGCAAATGTACGCGCCCGCGCCGCGGTGCACGTGGATCTCAAGATCGTAGCCGGTGCCGCAAATGCCCCTGCCGAGGAAGCCCTTGGCCCTGGCCTCGTCGATGGCTCGGTTGAGGATTCTTGCGCCCTCGGGAAATTCGCCGCGAATGTAAATGTAGGCCAACTTCACGTCGTTGGCGTAGCACGACAGGATCATGCCCTCGATGAGTTGGTGCGGATCCTTGTGGAGAATCTGCCGATCCTTGAACGTGCCCGGCTCGGATTCGTCGGCGTTGCAGATGAGATAAACCGGTTTGCCGGACTTGCGGTTGACGAAATTCCACTTCATGCCGCACGAGAAGCCACCGCCGCCGCGGCCCCGCAGCCCGGAGACCAGCACCTCCTTGCGGATGTGCGCCTGGGGCATCACCACGCCGTCCCCGGTTTTCCTCGGCTTGAGCCGGAAAACCTTTTTCAAGGTCTTGTAGCCGCCGTGTTTCAGGTAACACTGGATGTCCCTCGTGTAACCCGCCTCATCGACGTGCTTCAAAACCAGTTTGTATTCTTTCGGCATTTAGCGATTCGAGCCTTGACTCACCCGGCCCGTTTTCAATATGTATTCCCGCGCGACGTTGCCGAATGGTGTAACGGTAGCACAACGGTCTCTGACACCGTTTGTCTAGGTTCGAATCCTAGTTCGGCAACCATCTTCATTCGTCGTATTTCTCCAGGATTTCATCCGCGCCGTCATTCGTGACGTTCTCGTAAAAGTCATCGTTGCACATCATCACCGGCCCGGTGCCGCAACTGGCCAGGCACTCGGCGTACTCGACCCCGTATTTGCCGTCCTTCGTCCGCTGCAAGCCGGGCGCACCCGCGGCCAGGCCAAGCCTCTCGCAAATATGCCCGTGCAGCCTGCTGCTCCCGGCCAGGGCACAACTCAACGTGCGGCAAACCCGCACCAAGGTTTTCCCGGGGTCATGTTCCCGCAGCATCGGGTAAAAGGTCACCAACTCGTGAATGTTGATCGGCTGCAACTCCAGCTTGGCCGCGGCCCATTTTTCCGCCTTGGGGGATATGTGCCCAAACTCATCCTGCAACGCGTGGAGCACCATCAGCGACGCGCTGCGCTTCTCCGGATAGTTCTTAACCAGCCGGTTGATTTCCCGCTCCAGTTTTTTGGGGACTTCAAAACTCATCGGTCGCACTCCCCCATCACAAAATCGAGCGACCCCAAAATCGCCACCACGTCGCTGATCATATGCCCCGGCAGGGTGTGCGACAGGATACTCAGGTTCGCGAACGAGGGCGCGCGGATCTTCAACCGGTACGGCACGCCGCCGCCCTTGCTGAAGATGTAAAAGCCGAGTTCGCCCTTCGGGTTTTCGGCGCCAAAATAAACCTCGCCGGCCGGCGCGTCCTGCCCCTGCGTCACCAGCATGAACTGGTGGATCAACTCCTCCATGCTCGAGAGCACCTTCTGTTTGTCCGGCAGAATGATCTTGCCGTCATCGACATTGACCGGGCCGCCGGGCAGCTTGGCCAAGCACTGGTCAAGCAGGCGCACGCTTTGGCGCATCTCCTCCATTCGCACGAGGTAACGGTCGTAACAGTCGCCGACTTCGCCGTACGGCACGTCGAAGTCGAGTTGATCGTACACGAGATACGGATGCGCCTTGCGCAGATCGTACTCCATGTTGCTGCCGCGCAGGTTCGGGCCGGTCAGGCCAAAATCGATCGCGTCCTCCCGGCTGATCACGCCAACGTCACGGGTTCGATCAACGAATATCTTGTTACGCGTCAGCAACTTGTCGGCCTCGCCGATGGCCACGCTAACCTCTTGGCTGAACTTGGCCAACTCGTCCGTCCAGCCCACCGGCAGATCACGGGACAACCCGCCGATGCGCGTGTACGTCGTCGTGAACCGCGCGCCGGTGAGCGCCTCGATCAGGTTGTAGATTTTCTCACGCTCGGTGAACGTGTGCAGAAACACCGTCAACGCGCCGACGTCCATCGCGAACGCCCCGAGGCCAAGCAGGTGCGCCGAGATGCGGGCCAGTTCGCAGCAGATCACGCGTATATATTGGCAGCGCTCTGGCAGCTTGTCGTGAATGCCGAGCAGCTTCTCCACCGCCAGCGAGTAGGCGACGTTGTTGGCCAAGGGCGCGAGGTAGTCCAGCCGATCCGTGTACGGGATAAACTGGTTGTACGTCATGTTCTCGGCGATCTTCTCGTCGCCGCGATGCAGGTAACCGATTTCCGGGTCGGCCTTCGTGATGATCTCGCCGTCGAGTTCGAGTACCAACCGCAACACGCCATGCGTCGCCGGGTGCGACGGCCCCATGTTCAGGATCATCTTCTCGCCCTGCACATCCCGCAAATCGTCCACCGCCTGCGCCGAGCGCGCCGCCGAATCCTTCACCTCGATTTGCTGAGTCGCCGTCATCGATCAGCCTTCGGGGTTGCGCTCTCGTGGTTCGCGCGCAGTCGAGTCCTCGCCGCCGGCCATGGTGACGAATGGCCCGCCCTCGAGCGGTGCCGGGTCGGAGAACGCCACGTCCGGCATCTCGCTTGGCTTGCCGGCCAAGGGGAAATCCTTTCGCAACGGAAAATAAGGGTAGCCCTCCCACATCAGGATGCGGCGCAAGTCGGGATGCCCGGCGAACCGGATGCCCATCATGTCGTACGCCTCGCGCTCGTGCCAGTTGGCCGTGCGCCAGACAGATGATACCGTCGGCAACTCGGACTCCTCCTCACTCACGCTGGTCTTCAGGCGTAAATGGCAAAAATGCTCGTAGCCGTAAATGTGATACACCGCCGTCCATCGCGGTGTCTCCTCGTGGTTGTCGATAGTGGTGAGGTCGACGAGAAAATCGAAGCCCTGTTCCGCCTTGGCGAACTGGCAGACCTCGGCAATTCGCGAGGCGTCCGAGACTTCCAGCGTCAACTCGCCGCGAAACTCCACCGGCCCGGAGACGATCCCCTTGAACTGTTGCTTGAGCGTTTTGGCCAGTTGCTTCGCGGTCATTCGGGTCTCAGGTGACAACCGCCTCTCTCGCTCGGGCTGGCTTGGCATCCTTGATGTGAGGCTCGTTTGAGATTTTGGACTGAAGCCGCATAAATCCCTCAAGCAACGCCTCCGGCCGAGGCGGACAGCCGCTGATATAAACATCGACTGGCAAAATCCGATCCACCCCCTGCAATACAGCGTAGCTGCGGTACATGCCTCCGGTCGAGGCGCACGCGCCCATCGCGATCACCCACTTCGGCTCCGGCATCTGGTCGTAAATCCGCTTCACCGCCAGCGCCATTTTGTAAGTGACTGTCCCGGCGACAATCATCAGGTCGGATTGCCGGGGCGAAAACCGCATCACCTCAGCGCCGAACCGGGAGATGTCGAACCGGCTCGCCCCCGCTGCCATCAACTCGATCGCGCAACAGGCCAAGCCCATCGGCATCGGCCAAAGCGAGTTTTTGCGGAACCAACTGACAGCAGCGTCCAGGCGGGTATGAATCACGTCCCCTTCAACCTTGGAATTATAGCCTATTTCAGTACCGCTCATAATGGCTTTATAACGCCTACGGCAAACCTACATCCGCCAGTTGCGACCGTCAAAACGAATTTGTGAAAAATTTCACAAAGTCACCTTCCAGCACGTCGATGGGGAGCGTATCCAACCTCGACTGCGGTTGGCCAAGCGGTCAGCGATTCAGGCGGATTCGGAAAAAACGGGCTTTTTCGCCGGGTTGAGGCGTTGGGTTAAACTCGACGCTATCCCCATTGCCCTTAATGACTTGAGCCTCATCCCAGTCGCTCAAGTTTGTTGAAGCCTCGACGATGTAGGTTTTTTGAAGTTCTGAGTCAAAAACTATGGTAAACGGACTTTCTTTAACGTTCAAGTATATCAAATAATTCGTATTATTGCTTGAATCTACTTTTAACGTTACCCAAGCGCCGGGGTATTGGTGTGCTTTTCCAAATAGTGCGAAGCTGAGGTCTGAGCTGATGCGACTGGCTTGGTGCACTTCCGCTGCGATGATGTTTTCTCCCTTGGCCAAGCGGCTGCCGTCCACCTCGAACGTGGCGTATGCGTTCTCGTCCACGATCGTGCTGCTGGCGAAGGTGGTATGCCGGGCAGTGCGCGAAAGATTGCTGTCACGGTACACTTCCGTTCCGTTCAAGTAAACAGCCGACGCGTCGTCGCGGAGCAGCTTAAAAGTCAGCCGGTCGATCAGCTCGACAGCGTCCACGTCGAAAGTCTGCCGGAAATAGACCGTGGCGCGTTTGCTGTCGGGGTTAGTGCCGTAGCTCACTTCCGTCGCCTCGTTGCCGTTGCCGTAGCCCAGCAAGCCCGGCCCGGCCTGCCAGTCGCTGTCGTCAAAGTCTGGCTTGGCCCAGTTGCGGCTGGGCGCAGTCGCTCCGTCGTAATAGCGCCACTCGCCGCCGACCGACACGACCGCCCTCTCCAGCGTCGCTCCGGCGTTGGCCAGTCGATAGAGGAAACGATCGGTACCGGTGTATGCCTCGTCCGGCGTGTAGTCGAACGTGCCATCGCGCCGAAAGGTCAATCGGCCGTGTTGCGGCTTGGCCAGGAGTTGAGCGTTGGTTGTCAGCGACACACCGGCGTCGTTGGCCAACACGCCCTCCTCACGCTTGGCCAAACGCAGCGTACCGCCCGGCTCGACAGCAAACTCATCCGCCCGGGCCACCACCAGGCCCTCGGCCAGAGTCGATGTCTTTTGTGTGTCCACCGACCAGCCGGTGCCGAGTTTGTTTTTCGCGTACAGCCGATAGTACAAGACCGACCCGGCGGCCAAGCCGTCAACCCGGTGTCGGAGTTGCTCGTCGGCATCGGGCGTCACCTCACGGGAGTAATCCCACTTGGCGGCGTCCGGGCCGCCGTCGCTTTTACCCCAGACGAAATACACCTTCGTGGTGGCCGCCACCCAGGCCAGGTGGCCCGCGAGCGTGACCGACTCCGACGTCCGCTCGGCCGGCGGCTCGCAGACGACCTTCGGCAGGCGCGATTTGCCGCTGGCTGTGGCGACGATCTCGGCGACGATCAGCATGTCGGAGCTGGTCAGGCCGCCATTGAGCCCGTGGATGGCGAGGACGTTTTTACCGGCGTGCAATCGGTCCCTGTGCGCGGTGATGTCGAACGGCTCGAAACGCACCGCCAGTGAATCGTCGTGCGTGGTTGTTGCACCGGAGTTCCACTGCGGGTTTGGCGGCGCGTTGGCGGACGCCACCCGTTTGCCGTTGAGATAGGCGACGAAACCGTCGTCGTATTTCATGCTCAACTTGAGTTGCCCAATCGTCGCTGGATCGTCGAGATCGAACGTGTACCGCAGGTAAATCGACTCGGTTTTGTTGTACATCTGCGTGCGGAAATTCAGCGCGGAACTGATGAGGGACTGATAGCCACTGCCGCGCTCGTAGCCGGCCCCGTTGCGGCCGCGTTTCCAGGTAGCGTCGTTGAAATCGACCGCCGTCCACGAGGCATCGTGACGGTCGCTGGTCGGCACCCAGCCTCGCGCGTAATCACTCGAGCTCAGGAGCGTGTCGCTGGCCACGATGACCTGCACCGTGCCGTTGGCCCGTTGGCCAAGCGCATCCTCGATTGTGTACTCGATCACCCCGGTGCCGCTGGCCGAGTTCTTTGTCTTGAACGTCAGCAGGCCGTTCGGGTCGTTGCGCCGCCGGCCATCGCGCATCACCGGCGAGCGATGCACGGTCAGGCTGCCCAGTTGGCTGGCCCTCGAGCGAGCGCTATAAAGACGGAAACCACCGGGGAAATAGTCCTGCCCATCGCGCCCATCGCCGGTGGTGCCGACGGCGATGACCGGCTCGGTCTTGAACGCGCCCCGCAGCCCGGCCGCGTGGTCGTTGGCCAGCGGATTGAAACTCACCGAATCCCCTGGGCTCAGGTACAGCACATCCGGTTCGGCGACCGGTGGCTCGTTGATATAGTTGAGCTTGAGGGTTTGCTGCTTTCCGCCGGCCCGGTACCGGATGGTTTCGCTGCCCTTGGCTTCGGCGCTCACGCGCAGGATGTACACCGCCGAGTCGCTGATCATCTCGTGCATCGCCGCCTGCTTCGGCGGGCGCACCTGGGTTATGTTGCCGTCGCCGGGCAGCTTGAATGTGCGCGCCTGGCCCACGGCCAGGTCCAGCTCGTAGGCGGTGCCCTCGGGATCGCCCACCACCACGGCCACATCGCCCTTGTGCAGCCAGCCGCGCCCGACATCGCCGCGCACCGAGTAGCTGAACCAGGCGGTGCCCGCGAAACCGGTCGATGGCATGAACACCGCCCGGCCGTCCTCGACAGCAACCGACCCGGCGTAACGCGGCGTAACGCGGCCGACCTCCGCCAGCGTCAGGCTGTTCTCCTGGCCGCGATAAACCTGTTTCAAGTCGTTGGCCAATACATCGTAACGAATCTGCTCACCCGGCGCGGCCCAGGCGACGTCGTCCACGGCGAACGGCATCTCGGCCGGGTTGCGCATCGTCGCCGGCCCGGCGAGTCGCCCGCGGGCCCGATTGTAAATCTGCGATGCCGCCGTGAACTCCTGCCCCTCGATATCCCTGAAAAACGATCGCTCCTCGGTGGTGTACTGCGCGTTCATGATGCCGCCGAGCGAATGCGACGAGCCGAACACATGCGCCATCTCGTGGCAGGTCAACGCCCAGCCGAAGCCGGCCCTCATCACGCCCACCCCGTTGCGCGTGTGGAGCGCGTCTTGGTAGGCGATGCCTATTGTGCCGCCGCTTAAGCCGTCCCCGAAACGAATCGCCACCGTCTGCCCGTAGGTGGCCTCGGGCCGCCAACGCTGCACCCATTCCTGAAACTCATCCAGTGTCGAGCCGTTGTCATCGTATGGGATGTCGTCGTAGTCGTCCGAGTCCGGCGTGAGGATCAGCTCCTGCACCAGCAGCCGGACACCCAGCTGGTTCTCGTAAATCGCCGCGACATTGGCCATCAGCGCAAGGTGCTGGCTGGCGACTTTCGTGAGGTGGTTCTTCGAGTTTAAGCCGGTGGCCGACTTGTCGAGCGCGACGATCACCGTGGCCACCTTCAGCGACGCCTCGTAGCGCGGCGGGTTGGCCGGGCTGCCGAGCACCAGCGTCGGCGCGCCGGTCACCGGGTCAAGCCCCGAGCTGGCCATCGCCGGGAAATCCTCCGACGGCTCGAGCTTGGCCGGTTCGGCTTGGCTCCAGTCCGGCTTGGCCAGGTCGCCGCCGAGCGACATCGTCCGGTACGAGCCGATCCGCGGATCACGCACGCACGCCAACTCCGGCAGCGAACTCGTAAGCGCCTCGAACAATCCGCCATCAGCGCCGCGCAACTGCACTTGGCCGCCGTTGGCCAAGCGCACCACACCGGCGACGGAGCGGTTGGCCAAAGCCAGCGTCGCCGTGTGCACCTGGCCGTCGTCGCCGATGGCGCGGCCCTCGAAGACTCGCAGTTCGGCGTCGAGCCGGTCCGCTTGGCCAAGCGTCGTGCGGTAGCCGTCGGCGAGCAGCGGAAAATCGCGGAACGAAAAGTCGAGCGGCTCGCGCCCGGGCAACTGCAGCCGCAACGGCTGGCCGCCATCGATCGCCTCGGCCAATGCCGATTCATCCTCGTCCTCGTCCTCGTGATCGTCCCCCGTCATCGAAAAAACGGGAGGAGGAACTTGAGTGCGACTGGCCGCCTCCGCTTGCCCTGGCGGTGTCACGACATTAGCTAAATCCCATTCGCCGTGGTTCACAAAACCACCCACCGCCAATCCGCCAGCAAGCAGGGCGACCCCATTTTTTGTTGTGTGCTTCATTCCCGTCTACGCTTGGCTTTGGGGTGCTTTTGCGTGTCTTTGCGTTTGGGAAATTTGTCCGGCTTGGCCGCCCTCCTGGGCTTGCGCGAGGGGCTGGATTTTTTCTTTTTGCCCTTGGCCGCCTTGGTTTTGATGACGCGAAAGTCGGCCTGCTTTTTTTGAATGTCCACCGCCTCGATCTGCACTTTCAGCTGGTCGCCCGGCGCGATCTCGTTGCTGCGTTGCCGCCCAACGAGCCGGCCGCGCTCCGGCACAAACCGATAATGGTCGTCGCTCATGCTGAAGCGCTTGACCAGACCCTTGAGCCCCAGCTCGGTGATGTCCACCATCGCGCCGATGTTGCGCACGTCGGTGACCATGGCCGTGTACGTCTCCGGTGTTTGGCGGTCGAGCTGCCGCTGAAGATGCGTCAGCAGCTTGATGTGTTTGCTGTCCATCTCGGCGTCGGCGGAGTTGCGCTCGGTGAGCGAAATGTGGTCGGCCGCCGTGGCGAGCGCGGTGTCATCGAGCTTGGCGTGCTGGTACACGATTCGGTGCACGATCAGGTCGGCGTACCGGCGAATCGGCGAGGTAAAGTGCACGTAGTCGTCCTTGGCCAGGCCGTAGTGGCCGATCGGCTCCGTCGAGTAGCAAGCGCGTTTCATGCAGCGCAGGTAGCCGATCCGGAAGACGTCCGCAAGCAGGTGGCCCTTGAGGCCCGCGAGAAATTTGCCGGCCTGTTTTTGGTCGGCCAGGTTGCCGGCGCGCAGCCCCATCAACGCCGCCCGCGCCCGGAGGTCGTCGAGCTTCTCGGTGTCCGGCTTGTCGTGGACGCGGTGGATCGCCTTGACGCGTCGCCGCTTGATTTCCTTCGCGACAGCCTCGTTGGCCAGCAGCATGAATTCCTCGATCAACTGGTGCGACACGTCGTTCTCCACCCGGCGCACCTCGCTCAGTCGGCCCTTGGCATCGAGCATCACCTTGTGCTCCGGCACGTCGAGATCCAGCGCGCCCGCCCGGAAGCGCGCCTGCCGCAGTTTTTGCGCGAGGCGATGGGCGTCGTGCAGCATGCGCTCGATGTCGCCGGCCGGTTCGCGACTGAGGATCGCCATCGCCTCCTCATACGAAAAACGGCGTTTCGAGCAGATAACCGTCGAGTGAAACTTCGCCTGCTCGACCCGCCCGTTCCCGCTCAGCACAAACTCCACGCTGCGCGCCAGCCGATCCACCCCCGGCTTGAGCGAGCACAGCTCGTTGCTCAGTTCCTCGGGCAGCATCGGGATGACGCGGTCAATGAGATACGTCGAGTTGCCGCGCTGCCGCGCCTCCTTGTCGAGCGCGCTCTTGGGGGTGACGTAGTGCGACACATCGGCGATGTGCACCCACAACCGCCAGCGCCGCCCCTCGATGCGCTCCAGCGAAATGGCGTCGTCGAAGTCACGCGCATCGACCGGGTCAATCGTCACGACACAGTGCTTGCGACAATCCCGGCGGCCTTTGCGGTCGGCCTCCGTCACTTTCGCGCCCAAGCGCCGGGCCTCGGCCTTGACCTTGCCCGGGAAGCGCGTCGGCAGCTCGTACTGCCGGATGACCGACTCGACATCGACGCCCGGCGCGCTTGGGCTGCCGATCACCTCGAGCAGTTTGCCCTCCGGCGCGTTGTGGCGCGACGGCCACTCGGTGATCTCGACCACCACCCTGTCGCCGCGCCGGGCCTTGGGCTTGGCCGCTTGGCCAAGCTTGGGCAGATAAATGTCGTGCGTGATGCGCGGGTCGCTCGGCACGACGTACCAAAGCTGCCGCGACTTCTCCAGCGTGCCGACCACCTGCATGCGGGCGCGCTCGAGCACCTCGACCACCCGGCCGCTTGGCCCCGACGGCGCGCGCCGGCCACGGTTCTGTCGGCGCTCGGTCGATGCCGGGCGATCCACCAACACCAGCACTCTGTCGTTGTGCATCGCGGTGCGCGCGGCGTTGGGGGCGATGTCGATCGAGGGCTGCGTCGCGTCGGTGGTGACGACCCGTCCGCCGCCCCGGCGGTTCATCAGGATTCGCCCGGCGACCAAGTCCTCGTCGCCCGGCAGCGCGAAACACTTGTCGGGCAGCCGCACCACCCGGCCCAAGCGCACGAGGTTGCGTAATTCAGCCCGCACATCCTTGGCTTGTGCTTGGCCAAGCTCGAGTTTTATGGTGATGTCATCCGCCCCGGACGGGACGTAATGTTTGCGCCCCAACAGGCGCAGAAGTCGATTTTCAAGATTCATCAGGTGATGGGCGGCTCCAGAGCCGGCCAAACCTCTGGCGCGCTTCCAGCAATTTCATTGCCACCGGCACGCTTGTATCCCGCAGCGCAAGCCCCCACAACGTTAACATTTCAAAAACTCAGGATAACTTGAGGGCAGATTTACCAGGTACAAATACATAACGAGAAAGAGACCACCGGAAAAGTAACCGCCTTTTTTACTGGAATCATGACGCCTAGACCCCTTGAAACGGGATGACGATTGAACACCGAAAAAACCGTGGTGCCCCTTCGCAAGCAGAAAATAGGGTCGTTTTTTTTGCGTGACACTCACGCGGATTGAGTGATAATCACGCTATTCGACGTCGTTTTGGGGCTTGAAGTTACCCTTATTATCCCTCAAAAAGAATGGCATTTTGTGTGCTATTTTTTTTTTTAGTTTGGCGTTGACAACGGTTCAATTGGATACGAAGCTGCGCCTCCGTTTTACCCACAAGGTGAAGTGTTAACTGTTAAACTAAACATATAAAACCGAGAACCGCATCATGAAGCGTTATCAAAAAAACAAAGTCGGGGCCTTCACGCTCATTGAGCTGTTGGTCGTTATCGCAATCATCGCCATTCTGGCCGGCATGCTCCTGCCCGCATTGGCGAAGGCAAAAGCGAAGGCACAGCGCATCGCCTGTGTAAACAACCTCAAGCAGGTTGGCATCGCCACTCGCATCTACGCGACGGATAACCAGGATCGGTTCCCGTGGCAGGTGTCAGAGTTGGAAGGTGGTTCCGCCGAATACTTGGCCAAGTCCAAGGCATTGGAAGGCTGCAGACACTGGCAGGCGCTCTCCAACGAGCTGAGCAACCCTAAAGTGATTAGGTGCCCGCGTGATGGCAACCGCACACAAGCCAACGGCTTTATGAATGGCAAGCCTCGCGGTGCGGCCGGCAAAAACGTTGTTCCGTTTTGCGTAGGAACAGCAAAAAAACATAGTAAAGGCACGTTAAGCTACAGCTACTTCCTCGGCAAGGGTGCCGACGAATCCAAGCCGAACAACATCCTGGCCGGCGACCGCAACGTCATGTTCGGCAAGTACAACAACGACACCGACAAAAAGGCGCAGCACATCATATTCAAGAAAAAGTTCACCGCCAAGAAGTTGCCGCAGTGGACCGAGAGCCTGCATGAGAATCAGGGCGATCTCCTTTTGTCCGACTCATCCTGTCAGCAGGCCAGCGCCTCAAGACTCAGTCAATACATGATCGACTCGAGCGACGCGGACAACGAGATGATGTTCCCGAGCGGGCAGTAATTCATCCAATCATTCTTACAAAGACCCTCCCGAACAGGAGGGTCTTTTTTTGTCTTCTCTGAGTGCGGCGACTCCGCTTTGGAGGAAAACGGGGCACCGATGAACGCAAATAACAGGGTATTAAAATGAAAGAACAATCCGTGAAATCCGTGTCTGATTTACTTCACGGCCGCTTGGCCAATCGCAAAACTAACTCGAATCTCCCCTCATTTTCATTTGACTTAACGGGCGGGCCAATCTAGCTTGTGCGCGTGCCAAGTCATCGTATCAATATCCGCTTGTCCGGCCTGCTAAAGATTTTAAACTCATGAAAAATACACCTGTTCGTAACACACTGGGAACCAAGCTCATACTTGGATTCACGCTGATTGAGTTGCTGGTGGTGATCGCCATCATCGCCATCCTCGCCGGCCTACTTCTGCCGGCGTTGGCTCGCGCCAAGGACAAGGCCCACAACTCCATCGACTGGAATAACAACAAGCAAATCATGCTGGCCCTGAACATGTTCACCGGCGACAACGAGGAGTATCTGCCGCACCCCACCTGGGGCGGCAACGGGAGCGGCCCCACCGGCTGGGCTTACGCCGGCAGCGGACCGGAAAACTCCACGCAATTCCCCGCCGGCAGCAGATGTAATGTGCCCGCTCACAACTGGAAGGGCACAACAGCAATGACAGCGTATCAAGGAAACCCCGGCTTAGCTGGTTTAGCGGAACAGATGGCAGGTCAGTACGAATCCTTCAAGCATGGCCAACTGGGTAATTACCTGGGCAACAATCCCCAGGTACTAATGTGTCCCAAGGACAAAGCCACCTCCACGGGAACCAACAGTAAGCTTTTTCTCCAACGTCCAATCAAGATCACAAGCTACACTTGGAACGGGAATATTATTTTCTTTCACAACAAACCCAGCCCTGCCACTGGCAGTTACAACGCCTCAAAGGTGCGCAAGATTTCGGCCACTGATCCTGGCGACATCGTCCAGTGGGAGACCGATGACACGAACCCCTACTGGTTTAATGATGCAGGCAACCAACCTCAGGAAGGCATTTCCCAGCGGCACAAGACCGGTGGTACAAATAAAAACAACCGTCAGGATGTCGGCGGTGCAGCCACTGTGGGCATCGTCTCCGGGGCCTCCGTCAACCTGACCTATAAGAAATTTTATGCGATGGCCCAAACAGGGAGTGTACCAGCCGCCCCAAACGACATCTGGTGGGGCAGCTCAAGCCGTTGAGGCCAGCAAACCATTTCACAAAAGGCGGCCCGTAAACACAGGCCGCCTTTTTTCTTTCCCTAGCGTGACGCAGCGCTTTACCTCGGGCGGGCAACATGCACGGCGATGATCCAAAAATTCACCCCTCCACCCTACGATGGATAGTTTCCCTGTCGGTTGTCGCCACTGTCCTGTTTGCCATCAACCTCACCGTCCCGCCTGAACCGCCAGGCCAGGCGCTAGGCCAGGCGCAACCGCCCTTCGCCTCCACCCTGCCCTTCCGACGCGACGACAGCGAATACGCCGGTTCGGACTCGTGCCGCGACTGCCATGCCAACGAGCACAAAAGCTGGCACGCCTCGTACCACCGCACCATGACCCAACTCATGTCGCCCGAGACCGTCCGGGCGGCGTTCGACGGCCAATCGCACGAGTTTCAGGGCGAACGCTTCACCATGCACCGGCGCGGTGACGAATACTGGACGAGCATCGAGAGCATCGACGCGGCCAACGCCGCGCCCGACGGCCACGACCCGGAGGCGCTGCACATGCGCATGGGCATGGTCACAGGGTCACACCACATGCAGGTTTTTTGGCTGCCCGGCATGAAAGGCAACCTGCAGATCGGCTTCCCCTTCGCGTGGCTGATCGACGACCAACGCTGGGCGCCGCGCAACAGCCTGTTCATCCGCGACTCGCACACGGTCATCAGCAAGGAGAACTGGAACATGAACTGCATCCGCTGCCACACCACCGCCCCGCAGCCGAGGCCCAACCGGGCGGCGCAACGCTTTGCGTCGCGTGTGGCCGACCTGGGCATCTCGTGCGAAGCCTGCCACGGCTCGGCCAAGCGGCACGCCGATCGGCAGCAGCGCCTGGCCAGGCTGCCCGAGGCAGAACGCCAACAGGCGCTCGACGCCGAGCCGTTGGCCATCGTGCAACCGGCCGACCTCGACCATGTTCGCAGCTCGCAGGTGTGCGGCTCATGCCACGGCATGAAGTGGTTCGACAAAAATGAAAACTGGCCCGCGAACGGATTTCGCTACCGCCCCGGTGACGACCTCGAGCAAACCACCCCGATCATCCGTCCGACCCAGCTCGACAAACAGCCGTGGCTCAAGCCGGTACTCGACAAAAACCCCGGGCTGCTCGGCGACTTTTTCTGGCCGGACGGCCACATCCGCGTGACCGGCCGCGAGTACAACGGCCTGCTCGAGTCGCCCTGTTATCAGCGCGGCGAGATGTCGTGCGTCAGTTGCCACTCGATGCACAAGAGCGATCCCGACGATCAACTCGCGCGCGGCATGCGCGGCAACCAAGCCTGCCTCCAGTGCCACGACGAAATGTCCGGCGACCTCACCCGGCACACACGCCACGCCGCCGACTCGCCCGGCAGCCACTGCACCAACTGCCACATGCCGCACACGTCGTACGGCCTGCTCAAGGCCATTCGCGGCCACACCATCGAGACGCCCAACGTCGCCACCACCCTCGCGACCGGCCGGCCGAACGCCTGCAATTTGTGCCACCTCGACAAGACGCTAGACTGGACCGCCGAACAGTTGGCCAAGCGCACCGGCCAAGCCAAGCCGACCGTGCCGGGGGAACACCGCACGACCGCCGCCTCGGCGCTTTGGCTGCTCAAGGGCGACGCCGGGCAGCGCGCGCTCGCCGCGTGGCACATGGGCTGGCAACCGGCGCTTGCGACCAGCGGCAGCGGTTGGCAGCAGCCGCTGCTCGCCGAGTTGCTCAACGACCCCTACTCCGCCGTCCGCTACATGGCGCACAAGGCCTTGGCCAGGCAGCCGGGCTTCGGTGAATTCGAATACGACTTTGTCGCCGATGAAGCGGCGCGCTTGGCCAAGCGCGAAGCCGCCTTGGCCAAGTGGGCGGAGTCACCCGGCGACACGCCGACGAATCCCGCCGCCGTGCTGCTGAGCGCCGACGGCCAACGACTGACCAACCAGGTGCAGCAACTCATCCAAACCCGCGACAACCGCCCGATGCGCCTGCGCGAGTGAAGTGTTCGTGTGGTTCACCCTCATCCCGCCTTCGGCCACCTTCTCCCTGAGGGAGAAGGAAACAAGCAGGACGCACTCGGCCAAGCTCCCCCTCCCAGCGGGAGAGGGCCGGGGTGAGGGAGAATCTTTTAACTTTCCAAAAATCATTTCTGTTCCCAGATTTGGCGTCACACGCAATGAGTTTTCTCCTCTTGAAAAAAAGCCGGCGAGTTGCATTCACGCTGATTGAGTTGCTAGTGGTGATTGCGATCATTGCGATACTCGCGAGTCTGCTTTTGCCGGCGCTGGCGCGGGCCAAGGAGCAGGCGCACCGAACCACCTGCAAAAACAATTCTCACCAGTGGCTCCTGTCGTTGACGATGTACGCCGGCGACAACGACGAGGCGTTCCCGCCCGGCGGCTCGAGCAGCCCGTACTGGAACTCGGTTTGGTTTCGAGACACGATGACGAACCAGTACCACATCCGGCGTCCGATGTTTTACTGCCCGTCCAATCGGAGCTGGAACCGCGACGATTTCTGGGCCTGGCCAGGCGGGCGCGACTCGGTGATGGGTTATTTTTATTTCGCCGGCGAAACGCGCTTCTCCAACAACCGATCAATATTTCAGGAGACCGTTCGCACGCCGGTTTTTGCGGTGAAAACGACGGACAACCCCCATTACAAAGTTATTTGGGCCGACCTGAACCGCAAACTTCAGGGCTCGTGGGGGCGGCCGGGCGATCCCAATCCGCTGATGCGCGGTGTCAACCATTACAACGACCGCGGCGACGAACCGGACGGCTCAAACGAGGGGTTTTATGACGGACACGTGGAGTGGATCAAGGGAGCTACCTTCCGAAGAAACCCAAAGATGATGGGCTTTTTGTATTTCTGACGTGGGCCGAAAGGCGGCTTTTTTTCACAAAAGCGTCACAGTGAAAAAAGTTCTTGTCGGATGGGAAAAGTGCTGTATGTTCCCCCGCATCTCGCACGGCGTGTGAATGTAAGCGCTGTCGTGAGTATCTACAAACATCTGACATTATATTCTCTGAACTATCCCCGGAGGGGTTGCAGGCTTCTTCAGCCTGGCCCCTCCGGATTCTTTTTTTCAAGGGGACTTTTTTCCTAAACGCCAAAAAAATATGGCCTGAATTCGGGTTTGCCGTTATATGTGCGGAGCGAAACAGGTGTCCATGCAGAATCATTTTATTCATCTACTTTGCCTGACGCTTGGCTTGGCTTGGCCGAGCACCCAAGCGCTTGGCCAAGCGACGGTTCAATTGTTACCCGAGAGTTCAAGCGGCACCTACTCGCTGACGGCCTCCAATCTGCCCACAACGGGCGTGGCGGTGATCTGGCGATCCACGGATCGCTTGGCCAAGGGCGATCACTGGTCGGCGGTGCACGCATTCCCTGCCGATGAACTGAAGTCGGCCGCCCTTCCCATTCGACCCGGCGCTACCAGTGCCTCATTTTTCAAGCTGTCGTGGCAGGGCATCGCCGTGCCGAAAAACATGATTTGGCTTTCACCGGGCGATTTTTTGATGGGCAGCCCGGAGGAAGAAACCGGACGCTTCATGGACGAGGGGCCTGTGCGCAGCGTGACCATTCCGCACGGTTTCTGGATGGATCGATACGAGGTGACGCAGCAACGGTTCAATGACATCATGGGTAGCAACCCTAGCAGCACGGAATTCACCCCGGATTTGCCGGTCAACAAAGTGACCTGGCACGAGGCCCGGGAGTTTTGCAGGCGAACCACTCAGCAGGAACGCTCCCGAGGCACCCTGCCAATTGGCTATCTGTACCGCCTGCCGACCGAGGCCGAGTGGGAGTATGCCTGCCGGGCCGGCACGGAAAACGCCTACAGTTACGGCGACGAAACGGAGTCACTAAGCCAGCACGGCTGGTGGGCCGGAAACAGCAGGGGCAAGCCGGAGCAGGTCGGCCAATTAAAGCCGAATCCGTGGGGATTCTACGACATACACGGTAACGTGTTCGAATGGTGTCTAGACATCTACAAGGCTTATCCGGAGGGCCGAGCCTATTCTGACACGGGGAAGTTGAAAATTCTCCGTGGCGGTGCGTATTACTGCCCAAGCAGCATCCTGCGTTCTGCCTGCCGCGCCGAGGCGCAGAAACCGGATTACCGCTGGATACTTGGTGGCTTCCGTGTCGTGCTCGCGCCGCCGATTGACCAAGTGGAGGATTGATCGCGACTACAAGCGCCTGGCCAGGCCGAACAGACGGCAAATATAAAGAGGGTCTTGACTTCTCCCGGTAAAACCGAACCATGTGCCGCCACACAGGGGAGGGGTGACCCCTCCAAAAAGTATGCCAACCGGGTTGCTTTCAACTTTGAACACCGTGCCGCTGCTTGCCAGCACGGCGAGCGAGCTGTACTCCGCCTATCTGCTGCTGGGGGTGATGGCTTTGCTGGCGGTGGGATTCGCCTGCGCCCCGCTCATTCTCTCGGCGATCCTCGCGCCAAAAAAACCGGGCGACATCAAGGAAGCACCCTTCGAGTGCGGGCTGGAATCGAAGGGCGACCCGTGGGTGCAGTTCAACGTGCAGTATTATTTGTACGCGCTGGCGTTTGTGATTTTTGATATCGAGGCCGTGTTTCTTTACCCATGGGCGGTAGCGTTCACGGGGCTTTCGTTCGGGGCATTCCTGGCAATGGGCGTGTTCATTTTGCTGCTGGCGGAGAGTTTGATTTATTTGTGGATTAAAGGTGTACTGACTTGGAAATAACGGGAGGGACGAGTTCCACCTCGTCCCATTTTTTGAATTAAATTTGAAATAAAAACACGGACGACCTGGAAGTCGTCCCTTCTTGCGAATGACAACTGAAAACATCAACCCGGGCATCGATCTCGACGATACGACGCGCGCGGAACTCGAACGCGCGGGGGTCATCGTGTCATCGGTGGATTTCCTCTACAACTGGGCGCGCGGCAACTCGGTGTGGCCGCTGACATTCGGCTTGGCCTGCTGCGCCATCGAGATGATCGCCTCGGCCACGTCGCGTTTCGACATCTCCCGTTTCGGCTCGGAGGTCTTTCGCCCCACGCCGCGACAGGCGGACCTCATGATTGTCTCCGGCACGGTCACCAAGAAAATGGCGCCGCAGGTGGTGCGAATTTACAACCAGATGCCCGAGCCCAAGTGGGTCATCGCGATGGGCGCGTGCGCGATTTCCGGCGGGCCTTTCAAGCAGGGCTACAACGTGCTCAAGGGCATCGACCGCTTCATCCCGGTGGACGTTTATCTGCCGGGCTGTCCACCCCGGCCCGAGGCGGTGTTGCAGTCGCTCAATTATTTGCAGGAGAAAATCCTCACGCAGGACATCAGGAACGACCCCGCCTTCACCAAGGGCCGCCGGCAATACCCAGTGCCGCGCTTCGCGGGCACGGATCTCGAGCCGCCGTTCAATCCCGGGGTGTGGCAGCCCCCCGCCAACCCGAACGCCAAGCCGCTGGAGGAAGCCACGGCGTGAGCGAACTTTCCCACGAACCGTTGCTGCAGCAGTTCCCCGACGCAGAATGGGATGAAGCCGGCGGCGCGGTCATCGCGCCGCTTGGCCAAGCGCGCACCGTGGCCGAGTGGCTGCTTGGCCAAGGCGTCGATTACTGCAGCAACGTCACCGGCGTGGATTACCTCGAGCGCGAGGTGAAGGAAAAAATCACGAACGACGCCGGCGAGGTGGAAACCGTCACACGCACCGAGCCGGGCCGAATCGATGTGGTGTACCATCTTTACTCGATGCAAAACAAAACCGGCCCGCTGGTGCTCAAGCAGCGAACCGGTCGCGACAACGCCGAGGCGGAATCGCTAACGCCAGTGTGGCGCAGTTGCGATTTGCAGGAGCGCGAGGTGTTCGATTTGTTCGGCGTGAATTTCAAGGGCCACCCGGACCAGCGCCGCATCCTGATGTGGGACGAATTCGAAGGCCACCCCATGCGACGGGATTACACCGAGCCGTTCGACTACGAGTGGGAACCGACGCCGCACAACGAAATCCTGGAGAAACACCAAAAGGGGAAAGTCATCGTTTGAGCACCGCCGCCGCACCCAATTACGAACTGATACAGCAGGACGGTCTCGAGACCAACCTGCTGGAAGTTTCGATGGGGCCGCATCACCCGAGCACGCACGGCGTGTTCCGCATGGACGTGAAACTCGACGGCGAGACGGTGGTGGATCTGCGGCCGGTGTTCGGCTACCTGCATCGTAACCACGAGAAGCTCGCAGAAAACATGAGCTACCTCTCGAGCATGCCTTTTACCGATCGGCTCGATTATTTCAACAGCATGTCCAACAACTGGGCCTACGCGCTGGCAGCGGAAAAGCTCATCGAAGTCGAGGTGCCCGAGCGCGCCGAATACCTGCGCGTCATCATGGCCGAGCTGACGCGGCTGGTTAATCACGTTTCACTAGTTGGTTTTTTTATCAACGACCTCGGCGCGCTTGGCACGCCGCTAATGTATGCCTTCCGCGAGCGGGAAAAGATTCTCGACCTCTTCGAGCAGGCCAGCGGGGCGCGGATGATGTGCAACTACTTCCGCTTCGGCGGTCTGCGCAACGACGTGCCCGAGGGCTGGCTCGAACGCGCGGGTGAAGTGGTTCACCACTTCCCGTCGTTCCTCGACGAATACGAGCAGCTTCTCTGCGAAAACGAGATCATCCTCAGCCGCACGCAGGGCGTGGGCAATTTGTCGCGCGAACTGGCCATCAGCGCCGGCGTCACCGGCCCCATGCTCCGCGCCAGCGGCGTGGCGTACGATCTGCGCAAGGTGGATCAATACGGAATCTACGACCGCTTCAAGTTTCGCGTGCCCCACACCGACGGCGACACGGGCGACTGTTATGACCGCTTCATGATTCGCATGCTCGAGATGCGCGAGAGCATCGAGATTTTGAAACAGGCGCTCGCCGGCATCCCCAAGGGCGAAATCATGGGCAATGCGCCCCGCGTGTTTAAGCCCAAGCCGGCGGAGGCGTACGGCCGCATCGAGGGGCCGAAGGGCGAGCTGGGGTTTTACCTCATCGCCGATGGCACGCCCAAGCCGTACCGCTATCGCGTGCGCCCGCCGTCGCTCATCAACCTCACCGTGCTGCGCGACATGTGTCTCGGCGGGAAAATCGCCGACACCGTCATCATCCTCGGCAGCATCGACATCGTCCTCGGGGAGGTGGATCGATGAGCATTCTCGGTGGTGGCATTTTCAAGGGCATGAAAGTGACACTGTGGAATTTCGTCTGCTCCTACTTCCGCAGGGAACGCCTCACCACCAACGATTACTCGTGGCGCCCCGACGGCGATCTGCCCCAAGGCATCGGGGATTATCCGAAAGAGGAAGGTGAACAGCTCAGCGACACCACGACCGTCACGAAATACAGCCGCAACTTCCCCATGTTGCTGCACGACGGCGGCGAGCCGATGGACACCGTCCGCTGTGTCGCCTGCCAAATCTGCGAGCGCGAATGCCCGCCACAATGTATTTACATCGAGAAGGACTACGACGAGAACGGCAAATACATCAAGCGGCCGGCGATTTTCGACATCGACGTCTCCGTCTGCATGAGCTGCCAGATTTGCGTGGAGGTTTGCCCGTTCGACGCCATCGTGATGAACAGCCAGTTCGAGCTTAGCACGCCCGACCGCTTCGGGTGGGATCCCCGGGTACCGAGCTCGA
>JGI24919J38490_100122_pt1 | contig 32380 bp, 37 predicted proteins | sample LinPFosmplate7_FD_38490 | JGI IMG/M metagenome (IMG submission 38490) | reverse complement strand
CGAGCTCGGTACCCGGGGATCCCACAGACAATATCCATTACTATGTTATCTGGCATTTCACGTGCCATCTCCAGAGGAATATGCATTTCTATCACCTCCCATCCGACCGAAGCAACAAAAAATTGCGTCCAATCCTTTGAGAGAAATCTACCTACGAAAGCCCAAAGTACGAAATGGCCGATGGACCAAAACGACAATGCTGACATCACTATGACGGTTGCCTAGATATTCTTACTGGCTACCACCACGAAGGCGGAGTACCAAGTGAAGTGTCGACTCCTTCTGGATATTGTAGTCAGAGAGAGTTCGACCATCCTCGAGCTGCTTGCCCGCAAAGATAAGCCGCTGCTGGTCGGGTGGAATCCCCTCCTTATCCTGGATTTTAGACTTGATATTCTCAATGCAATCAGAGGACTCACATTCCAAAGTAATAGTTTTACCGGTAAGAGTTTTCACGAAAATCTGCATTATGGTATACCCTAAGATTAGATTCTAAGCGATTTTGACCCAAGATAGCCAGCAAAGCAAGATACGAACCAGTCCATTGCCGACAGTGGACGAGGTTCACCTTGTTCAATTGGCCGTCGTAGACGAGGTCTAAGCGATGCACTTGGTTTAGATGCACTTGGTTGTACTGTTGCTGATGTATTCTGACTACAAAACTTAGGTAAAGGCTCCCCGCCCATGTACCATGTTATGTTCCCCATGCTTGTCTTGCCAACAGTAAGTATTTCTCTCCATCAATTTGATAGAGGCATAGAGAGTCAAACTTAAACATAGTAAGGATGGAACAACCTTTATCACCAGGCAACTATATTGCGATGCGTGGAGGAAAAGAACAAGTCGTAACAGTTCAGAGACCACCAGATGAAAATGGGCTATATGAATGCGATTACGGTTATGTCTCCTTCCACGAGACCTACTGCCGAATTGAAAACCTACGCGAACTCACTGCAGAAGAAAAGGGTCTGGTCCAAGCTGGAAATTACTGTTTACTACCACAACAATTTTATCAGTCTGGTCCTCCGGGAATGCCAAGCATGGATGCTTACCTTCTAACGTGATAGAGAAAACTAAGTAGAGAGATATGCATTCAAAGAATAATGGAACGCTCTGAAGCAGAACCCACAACGAGTAAGACTACAGAAGTTCGTAAACGGCCCGCTGATCAGTGCTCATGCTCTCAGTGCATAAAGACAAGAATGCCATGGGCCTATCAGAATCTTTAGATAGAGAACCACCAACCCAGGACTGTATACAACTTGTTAGCACGTGGTTGCAATCGCCCCGAACATCGTGCCCTGGCAGTAGAGCTGTATTATGTGCTACTCACTGATATTCTCTACAGATACTCTATATGAAGGTATCTGTAGGGTTCGACAACGTGTCTTTTAAGCGGGTCGCTATTGGTGTGCTTGCTGTACTCGCCACAGACGGCATATGGCTAGGAGGTCTTTCCAGATATCTTGGTGTGTACGAGGGGCACGTTGATAGCCTGCCAACCTGGCGTTATATGACATCTATGATTCTATATGCCCTCGTAACGGCAATGGTCTCATCCGCATTTGTCACACCCAGCGAATACGACGCAATGAAGTTTGGTGCCTTTCTTGGGTTCTTTGCCTTCTCAGTGTTCAATGTGACGTCGTGGGGCATCAATAAGAAATGGTCGGGAACAACAGCCCTCATTGACACAACATACGGTAGTGTGGCCTGGTCCCTTCTACTCGGAGCTCAAGCTATGCTCGGATAGACGTGTATGTGCCAGCGATATATGAGACATTCTCATATCCCCGAGATTTAAGCTTCTGAGAAGCCATGCGAGCTCTCTGCCCTGTGTTGCAATACACCACTATGGACTGCTTCTTATTCGGAACAGGAATTTTAGCTGAACCTATCTTCCCAAGGGGAATAGATTTAGCTCCTTTGTAGTGTCCTAGACGGTACTCAGCAGGTGTGCGAACGTCAATGACCACCGCACCATCTTTCACCAATTTTGCGGCTTCTGAACCACTTACTAGCTGTGGTCCCGAATAAGTGTAGTACATAGCACCAGCGACAATAGAGTAAATAGCAGCACTGATACCCGTGCAAAGAAAGAATGCTGCCTTGTCCATTAGAGTGTAGAGAGATATTAGCGATGTTGAGCACTCCAAAACTCTATCCAGAATGCCGCTCGGGATGGTGCAGCCACAGGCCGTCGGTCCTCGACAGGGGTGCTGCCCCTGACATACCTGTTCGGATACCCCGGCTCCGGGTGCTGCGTTTTCATCCACCACTCACAGTATTTTGGGTCAGTCTTCCTTGCCCAGCGGCCAGGGAGGGCATTCTCGACAGGAATGAGACGTGTCAAGAAGCGGAACATTTTTATTGTAGGGCCCGAACAATAAAATACTAAATCAATTTCCATCGGATCTCTTACGCGGAGAACTTTATCCCAGCACAATATACATGCCAGACCAGGACAAATTCTACACTCGACCTCCCCAGAGATGGCGTCAACTAACGCCAAAATCTCCCCGCTATCGAGGGAGCGTGCTTACTCGTGCCCACAAGGATGGCAGTGAAGCTGCGGCCAAGATAGAGGAAAAGAGGCTGGAAGCAAGGAGCAAACAAGCTAGTGATTGGGGGTGGTGGACAAAAATGCCCGAGAAGAATTAAGCAGTGGTCCAATAAGAATGCAACCTGCACCTGGTATGGCAGGAAAAACTCGCAGGGCACGAAAGAAAAATTGGCGAGGTCTGGACTCTTTTAAAGGAATGGATGTTGAGGGTGCTCTAAAGTTACACCACCAAACCAAACCCTACACCGCCGTTACCGGTGATCGTAAACGCCAGCAGGATCTGGCAAGAAAACGTCAGGCAGAACGTAGACCAAGACCGGCAGCGTTAAAGGCCTTCATGGATAAACTACCAGCCCCAATGGTAGCAAAGATCCTAGGACACGCATTGTTGGGAAAAAGCCCTAATCCCGAGAATGCAACAGCTAGGAGGATGCTTGCCGAAACATTTCAGCCACCCCAAACTCGCCAACCCGTTCAGGATGCGAGTAGTGCACCGTCGAACATTCACACCGTTTCTTTTGGAGACGCCATGTCTAGCACAATACCTTCAATAAAAAGAGATAACGCCACTGGTACTGCATCAGCACCTCCGCCATCGTCTTCATGGTCCACTATGTCACCCCGGGATGGTGGCGGAACTCGCAGGAGACGCCCAAGAAGGAAACCATCGCGAACAAGACGGCGGAAACAGAAGAAACAAAGGGAGTCAAGGAAGTCTAGGAAACGGGCACGACGGTAGGCATCTACATCTCCGAACTCGCAGAAGAATGAGGTTGAGGAGCCGGTATGAGTGCATGAGACGCCCGCTCAATCGTGTCCTCTGCACGGATTGATGCACCGAGTAATGCAGACCATTCTGAGCCCCGTTGGAAATGATGCGGTGTCAATGACCGGAATGCCTGACGGATATTATGCGATGGCATCTTCCGAACAAGAACAGCGTGCGATACTGCATAGAATGCCAGCTCCTCAATGCGGCGAGTCTGGCGTGGAGCACCGTCCTTGTCGCGTCCCAGGGGTAGATGCAACGGGGGCTGAGCCACACCATCACCATCCACAAGTAAAGATTGCCCGCTACTTGTGGATTCGCGATAAAGCATTTGCACTGCGGCTATGACAAGCGGGAGTTGCTGGGTAGTCACATCCATCCACCCTGAGTCTCCAGTCTCGTTTTCCACAGCAAGCACGTCCAGAACAGCTTCGGATGGCAAGGGATTCGATACAGCCCCAGTCGCCCAGAGCCCGAGACCCGTACACAACGCAACAACCATCTGCCGATCGCGAAAGACTTTTGCAGACACTAGGGGCTTGAGAGCACCCTCAAACCGTGAACAAGCCGCACCGAAGTCATCTGTGGAAGATGTTGCACCCCCAAGCGACACAGCATTCAGCATTTCCGGAATGGTAACTGGCGACTTGAACCGGTTCAAACTGATGAATACCTTTGTCTGTATTGGTCGAGGGAGGTCTTTGTACCAAATCACAGGTATCTCACGGCTATCCAACCAATCCTGTTCACCCGGAGTCATCTTACGACTTGGCCAGGCGGGGCTCGGGGGAGTCTCCGAATAGAATACACTCTGTCCATCCGATGACATATTCGAAGCTAGACCATATGTATTGTCATAGTAGCCGCATAATGCGGTTAGTCGGGTATTCCCATCGAGGGGTTCAATAATAGTGGTCTTTACACCATCGACTCGCATAATAGTTCGGTTCAGATGGAAAGGATCCAATCCCACCATTTTCTCATAAACCGACTGTACGTACTGTCTGTCGAATTCCAATCTTTTTTTTGCGGACCGGTGAGGATTCTCTCGCTGGATAGGGGGTGTTCTCATTTGGTGATTTGGCTGCTTGCTTGGACCATGTCCCAACGTAGCCATCAAATCTCCAAGCGTCTGATGTTCAATCTTGTGGACGGAATGACCTTGGACATTGGTTCCCTTCAGCATATTCAATAGTTGTTGCTATGGTTACAATAGCAACAGCAGTTCAATTTGTTATACTGGAGAGATATTATCGCCTACTCTTTCGTCCAGAACGCTTCTTGGATGAGTGTTTCATTCTCAGGTGGCGAGACTTCCGCACTCTCCTAGAACGGTTGCGCCTCTTTCTTGCTTTTGCACCACCACCAGGCTTTTTGAGGTTCATGGCCGCAAGAGTCTTTGCTACAGCCTCGATATCGGCAGTTTCTGCATCGGGACCAACATCCTTGATTACCTTTTCAAGAAGAGCTCTCTGAGTTACTTTATGTTTCTTTGCTTTGCTCTTCATGGTAGCTTGCCCTTTTTTTGTGTGGATATGGTCGGTGATGCCCAGACCTGGACACGCTTTGATACCACAATGTCCCATTGACGTAGCATTAAGTTTACAAGACTTTTTTGGACACTTTCCTGAAGGCGGCATATAACCTATATATACATAAAATATCCTGAACGCACTCAGAATACCACCGATTTTCAAAATATCGTATATAAGTATATGAACACTCGTTCGCAACCAATCGACCATCAGTTGGACAGAAATCCTCCAATCTCTCAGCCCCGTACGAACCCGCCAATCCTCCGAAGAAACGTGGTCATGAACGACAATGCTCTTCTATTCTTGAACGAAACGGTTCCCGGTGGAGTGCGGCGGATATGCAATGAGCACTGCAATCCCCAGTGTCCGTGGAACGAAACAACTAAGAGCTTTGCTAATCCTTCCCCGATCTACTACCCTAAGGACAGTAATCTGGATGATGGGTGCAAGCAGCTCTGTCGCAACGAGACATGTGAAGGACTTGGTGCTGCCACACGAGATCAAATATTTAAGAGCGTAGTAGAAAAAGCTGCTGAAGCAGTTCCAGGTCTCAAACACTTTACAGCGGCGAGAAGTTTAGGCGGTATTGCCGCTGATGTTTACAACAGGTATGGTGATGTGTTTACAGGAACACATGCAGATGCGGAGGATGCTGCCGCCCAAGAGAGACGCGAACGCGATCCACGCAACTCACCCGATTTCGTGGTAACGCAGCAGCCGCCTCCTACAGATGCACATGAGGCTGCCGCCCAAGAGAGACGCGTACTTGCTCCACACAAGTCACCCGGTTTCGTGGTAACACAGCAGCCTCTTCCTACAGATGCGGAGGATGCTGCCGCCCAAGAGAGACGCGAACGCGATCCACGCAACTCACCCGATTTCGTGGTAAACAAGCAACCAACTCGCACGCGTGGTGGCACTCGGCATAGGCGTGCAAAGAGGACGCGTCACCAGAAAAAGAAACGGCAGAGAAAGTCCCGCAAGCATAAGCGTACGAAACGGCGTAACTACGGCCGCAGAGGGACAGGAAGGCAATGATGAAAGGTAACACGCCCGAGTATATACCCGGGGTTGTTACTTAGTTAATATTGGAATTGAAGCAAGTCGTGACTTACTTAGTTTGAGTATGCGAGACCACCCATACCGCTCATGATTCGCAGTACGTTGTAGTTGGTGGCGTACACTCGGACGTTGGCCATACCGCCAGCTCGCACTGTGTTCGCGGACACAACCATCTGGATCGATGCGTTGTCGATTCGCGAGAAGTTGCAAGTGCCCGATGGCTGGTGCTCCTCTGGTCGGAGGGCGAACGAGTATACGTTAATACCAGTGGCAGGGGTAGCAGTGTGGTGCTGGAATGGCTGAACCAAGTCGAAGTACGAACCGAGGCGCTCCGAGAAGCGGTCCTGGCCGTTGAGGAGGAGTTTGGCACACACAACTGGGTTGCTACCCCAGCAGTTCTGCGACCGCGAGCTCTCAGTGACAACCGCGGCGATGGCACGGGCTGGACTGCAGTGGAGGGACGGGCAGTTGCCAATACTGCAACTGTCGCAGCCAGCACCGCCGGCACCAGCGTTGGCCGCATCGGCCCACTGTTTGGGCTCGGCGCCTTTACCATTGACGTTTTGGTACTTACCCGCTGTAGTAAGGAATTTTTCCGCAAGCTGCTCAGGAGTCATGTCCACCTTTTCGCAAGTGGTGGCGTCATCACTAACCTTGTTTTCAGGAGTGTTAGCCGCGGCGAATGTACCGTTTGCGAAGTCGACCGACGCACCGCAGTACGGACCCACGCAGGCAGCGTTCATCGGGTCGACATTGAAGCTGAGACCGTTGGTATCCTTGTTGCCGAGGTCAAGGCGGTAGTTCAGGGACGACCGCGGGAGACCATCAAGCTGGTCGGTGTAGTTGAACGGCTGGGCACCATACACCATGTTCTGCTGCTGGAATGGCTGGAACTGAGCACAGTAGTCCACATTGCACGCCGGCTGGACAACCCAGATGAGCTCCTTGCACGGGTGGTTGAAGTTGAGCTGGATCTTGTTCGACGAACTGCCGATCGACTGGTCGCCAGTGAACTGAAGCTGCTCAATCAGGTACTCGTGTGGGTTCTGGGCCATCCGCCGCCGCTCGTCGGTGTCCAGGAACACGTAGTCGACGTAGAGCGAAGCACATACGAGGCAAGTATTGCTGTACACTTGCTCGGCCTTCTCAAAGTAGCCAGACCCCTTTGTTGCATCACCATCCTTAGTGGCTCTGACAGCCCACAGCATGTTCTCGAGGTAGTTCATCTCGAGGACGATCTTGACCTCGTGGTACTGGAGGGCAATGAGAGGGATAGCAAGACCCGGGTTCTTGCAGTACCAGAACTGCAGAGGAACGTAGAGGGTCGATGTCGGGAGGGCATCACGGTGGACGCAGCCCGTTCCGCACACGGTGGCTCCAGTATCACAGATCGTTTCGGTCCCCTGGCCGCAGCAGGTAGCGAGGTAGGTCAGCTCAGTGGTGTTACCGACCATCTTGTTGTATCCTTCCTCTTGGCTGGCAGTGATAGTCAGCTGGTTCCAGATGTGCATCCAGTCACCGTACTGACGGTCAATCCGCTGACCACCGATCTCAACCTCGACACAGCTGATGATCTGCTCACCAGGGTAGTCGAGCCACCGAGCAAGGCTTGGGTTTGGGGGAGCGGTGTTGCCAGCCGCAGGTGCGGTCTGGATTTTCGGGAGAGTCACCTGAAGGTAGGTCCGGTAGGCGAGATCGCCATTCCGGCTAATAGTGCAAGTGACCCGACGACCGAAGTCGGCTTGGCCATTGAAAGTCTGTTCGATCGACTCTGTAGCAAAATTGGTGTATCTTCGGTATGTAACCTTCCAGAAAGTGATCTGAGGGTTGCCAGTGAGATAAACGTCCTGAGCGCCGTATGCGACAAGTTGCATCAATCCGCCTCCCATTTTATACTATTGCTAAAGAAAAGATTCCGCGAATTTGCCCGAAAAAGGAACTCCATTTACATTCCATCGGGAACTCCTGCGTGTTTCTCAATAAATGCATAGAGGAAATCCTTGGAGAAAACCTCCTTCTTTCCTTCATGCGGTTTGCTAAACACATATTGTTCCCTCTGCTTTTTGACGGACCACCCGTCTTCCAGGGCACTGAAAACAAAGAGAACCACCTTCTGTTTCTGAATCGAGTCCAACATAACCTACTGGGGCGAGAGAAACTGCGAATGGGAACTTTCCGCTTAAACAGATGTTCTATCAAGAAAAGTATACGAAGATATGTTTAAACCGCCACCTTCATCAAAGGAGGAAACTAGACCCCCACAAGCGACTCTTGATGCCTTGCACACCGAGATAATGGCCGACTTTTTGCTAGAGCAAGAGACACTTGACCGAGAGAAAGATACAATTAATGACATTTCTGATCCCGCTTCTGCTAGAAAGCAACGGTCTCTTGCCAAGAGAGAGAGAGCCCTAGGGCGTAGGCGACAGGAATATCTGCTCGATTCATCGTCTCATGTGTTCAGTTACTTTGAAAACAAAAAGGAGGTATCAGATGGAGGTAGCAGTAACAAGAAACTTCTAACTTCATTTTTTTATGGTCATCGCGAAGAGCCTTCCACCAGCAGTACGGAGACCGAGCAGTATATGGAAAAATACGATGAGAAAAGCTTCTCTATGGAGAAATATGTTGTGAATGTAACAGAATGCAGTTGTGGTGGTGAACTGGTACCTGTTGTGAGTGAAGGTGTCTCAATATGCAGACGTTGTGGCGTTCAAAAGAAATATATCGTTGAACATGAGAAACCCTCATTCAGGGAACCCCCTAAAGAGGTTTGCTTTTATGCTTACAAGAGGATCAATCATTTTAGAGAGATACTTGCCCAGTTTCAAGCCAAAGAAACGACACAGATTCCCGAGAAGGTAATCACATCTATAAAGCACCAGGTCAAAAAGGAGCGTATGAATATTTCAGACCTCACCAACCAGAAAACAAAGGATATCCTTAAAAAACTAAACTTCAATAAGTACTATGAACATATCCCATTCATCAAAGATAAACTCGGAATCAAACCTCCGGTGATGTCACCCCGGCTAGAGGAAAAACTATGCAGTCTATTCTTAGAAGTTGAAAAGCAGTATGCAAAACATTGCCCAGACTACAGAGTCAACTTCCTTAACTATTACTATGTGCTTTACAAGATGTGTGAATTGCTCAAAGAAAACCAATTCCTCAAACACTTCCCTATGCTGAAAGACCCGGTCAAAAGAATAGAACAAGATGCTATATGGCGTAAGATCTGTAATGATCTTGGTTGGACATTTATTCCCACTATGTAGTTCTCTTATTTCAGAACAACATAGTAATAAATTAGACGTTCAGGGCATTACCTGGGAAACCAACAAGATTGCTTCCGATGCCAAATCCGGCACCAGACCTTGCTGCACCACTAATCTGTGGGGCATAAGCATCAAGGATGATGAATGTGCATGCACCCACCAGGGCAATCAATGCAACCTCATCAATACGGACCTGCTTCTTCGGGATGGAATAGGCAGCGATAGCAATGACAATGCCCTCAATCAGGTACTTGATGAGGCGAGTGATCAGAGAGCCGATGTCGAAGTAGTTTCCAAGTGCGTTACTAGCCATTTATAACTTCCGTACAGAAAAAAACACATACTCCATTGTGTTCACCCCTAAAGGGCTTAAACCTCTTTGAAGTTCCATCAACTATATGCCTGCTACTGTCGAACAACCTACTCTTGCCAATGGTTCTGCGAACCCTCGCTATGTTGATCTGCTAGACCAAGACCCACCACTTGCCGGCCAGAAGTTTGTCTGTCTTTCGTTCGTCTCTCCCGAGAACATCCTCAAGGACAAGCAACATTTCTTTTTCGAGCAATTCCTAAAGACTTACGAGCTGCGAAAAGGCATTGATAAGTTCACTCAGTTTCTGGCCTTCATCTCTTACAAACATGGACTAGATCTCGCCGCCCTAAATACTGATTTTGAGAGTTATGTCCTTGAGGAGAAGGAAAGCCTAGCTGGGTCCAACATCACAGAAGAGTTCAAGACCTTTTCGGAGCAGAATGAGGAAAGACTGTGCAAACAGTTTGATCAGGCTCATGAATTCCAAACATCAGTTCGGTCACTTAAGATTCGCGGATCATATGGTACCCAAGAAGAAGCTGAAATTAGAGCCCAGACTCTACGAAGGATGGATAATGCACATAATATTCTTGTTGGTGAGGTAGGGACGTGGATGCCTTGGGATCCCGAAGCCTACAAGACCGGACGTGTTGAATATCTTGAAGGACTGCAAAACCGACTCATGCAAGAGAAGCAAAAATCCGAAGCTTCTGCAAAAGAGCAGTTCGAGGAACGGGTCAGGGAGTCCAAGATGGCAGCAATCCAGGAAAATAAGAAGCGGGCAGCTGAAACTGGGCAGACCCTCACCCAAGACATTGACGAAGCCGGGAATCTTATTCCAGTTGGCCCAGCTGTGGGTCTCACTACTCTGCAGGCGGTTGCTGAAGACACTTACGAAAATGCATCAGCCTCAATTGAGGCCGAACTGATGAAGGGCGATATTAACAGAAAAATACAATAGAGTAGAATCTCTCCATTTAGTATATGCCTAAGAGCACCAGATGCCGCTGCCCTGGATGTAAAACGAAACTATCAATGCTTGACAAGACTATCTCCTGTCGGTGTGGGAAAAGCTACTGTGCGAAGCATCGACTCCCTGAGAGTCATGAGTGCAGCTACGACTACAAACAGGACAAGGTTGAACTAGTTTGTGTTCAATATGATAAAGTACCAAAAATATGATCACCATGAGCTACTACCATGTTTCTTGACAGTAACAGCAGGTCCCTTTTTCCGACCTGCCGTTGCATTCTCAAACGAAGGACCATCATCATCATCAGAGTCCATGTTTCTAGAGAGATCCCAATACTCCCTAGACCCTAATCGAAACTCGCTGCGGGCTTCTGCTTTGTACCAGAATATAGAATCCTCCAGTCTGTTCGATTTCACATTATTATCAATTACTAAGCATTCATAGTTCTCAGTACATTGGTCCATTACCTGAACGAATGACTCGAATGTGGGAAACATACCTGCATAGTTCTCATAGATTCGCCGCTTGTTCGAGAGAACTGGTTCTCTAAGAATAAATACATAATCAATGTTTGTCCGAAGGTTAGGTGGAACACCCAGTGGATACTGCATCGTAATAACCAGCATTATCTTCCAATGTCTCCCGTTCATAAACAGCAGTCGCATCAATCGGTCCCTAGTCCATTTGTCATCATAAAGACAATCATCCATAATCACAAAACAACGTGGGTCAACTGTCCCAGATATCATCCTAGGTTTCTTCAGTTCCTTCAAAACTATTCTCTGACGCTGAAGAACATTCTCTATAAGAACACTCTGGTACTCTTCATGGATAAACATCTTTGGAACAATCTTTCCGTAGAAGCCATTCCCTGCTTCCGTCCCCGATATCACAGTTCCTACGGGTATATCTTGGTGGTGATACAGCAAGTCCCGAACCAGGAAACTCTTGCCAGTATCACGCCTTCCGATCAACACGATAACTGGACCACTGCTTTGCTCTGTGGGTGAAAACTTTATAGTTCTCATGTCAAATCTCTTTAGGGCGAGAGTCATTTGTACTAGCAGAACATTAACCTAACCTCAGAAGAACGAAATACTGTGTTTGAACTTGAAGTTTATATCCTTATGTATGACCAATGCCATTCAGTATAACTTATAGAAAAGCAAAGGATAAGTCACTCATGACCTCTCTCGCCCACACCACGGGACTGCTATCACCCCAAAACTACAACCCAATACACAAACAATTCTTCGAAATGTCAGAATCAAATGCTTCAAATGTAACATTTGCTGTCCCAGAGCATATCACCACAATCAAAAGCAAACATAATGATACTCACTATACCATCACGACAAGCGACTGTAGTGGATTATCTAAGGATGTCGAAACGTTTGTTAAGTTCTCTCCAATACTTGATCCTCTAAAGCATGTATCCGGATGCTACACCGAAGAAGACATACATGGACTCCCTAGTTTTGATGGGGCAAGACACGCACACCCAAAAGCAAGCAGAACTAACAATAGTGCTTATATTGACATGCTCTTCTCATTGATGGCGAGTCATCTCAATGCCACCACCCAAATCCCAAATCTACTGAAATTCTATGGCTCCTTCATCGGGGTAAAAGAAAACTACAGATACATGATCACTGATGACATCGACGCAGCATACGAGTCAAATTTCTTCACGAACAATCTCGGATCCAAATTCATATTAGAAGGATCACTACCTTTCCGTAAAGATTCGCTCTCAATAAAGCCACAGCTCCAGATGGGAGATGTATGCTCACTAGGAGAGGTTGAGGTACCAACCCTACTTGAACATGTATTTACATCTGAACAAACCGCAACCAAACCTGAAGTCATTGAACTTGCAAAACCGAGTTCTTTTGACTCAGAACCCAGTGACTCTGAAGCCAGTGACACAGGAAGTGAATATGACTCTTCTCATGAAGGATCATCGCCAAGCAATTTACTCAATGAGCTTTCCGACGCAACATCATCATCAGATGATAGTGACTCCCAGGAAGAGGAGGAAGAAGCTTTCTGTCGTATGGATCGGTTCCCTTGTTCTGCTATCTTCCTCGAAAAGCTTGAAGGGACTCTTGAATCGCTTATAACTGATTCCTCTCCCTCGGACAAAGAATGGGCTTCCGCACTATTTCAAACCATTGTCAGTCTAGCCGCCCTTCAGAAAACGCTCGACTTTACTCATAATGATCTTCACACAAGCAATGTCATGTGGACACCTACTGATCGTGTCTTCCTATGCTACAAGATTGGAGGAAGACACTACAAAGTACCAACCTTTGGTAAGATATTCAAACTTATTGATTTTGGACGTAGCATCTTTACCTACAATGGAACAATATTCGCAAGTGATAGCTTCGCAAAAGGAGAAGATGCCGAAGGGCAGTATAATTGCGAACCGTTCTATGATCCCAGCAAACCTAGCGTGCTGCCAAATAAGTCATTCGATCTCTGTCGCCTAGGATGCTCTCTCTTTGACTTCTTCTTTCATCACCCTCCAAAAGATACAAGCACTCTTTCTGATCTGGAAAAGGTAATTGTAAAGTGGTGTCAAGATGAACAGGGAAAGAATGTCCTCTACAAAGCCACTGGTGAAGAGAGATATCCCGGTTTCAAACTCTATAAAATGATTGCACGTCGTGTAACTGGACTTGAGCCCCACAACGTACTAGCAAGTGAACCTCTTTTCACACAATTTCAATGCCCGAGGAAGAAAATTAATAAACTCCCTATCCACAGCATAGATGATCTCCCCAACCTGACTCAGAAATCGGGTGCACTCGTAAACACGCCAACCGTCTGAGAAGTTTTATGTGCAATATACTCGCTGATGTAACCCGCTGCGGAAACCGCAACAAAAACACCAATTCCATCCGTAACAAGTGCCTTCGGAACCAATGTATCTTTCCTGATATACTTTCTCTCAACAACCTTCCATATCATGAATGCTATGGCCCCAGCAAAAGCCAGCGTATAAACATTATCATCCATTTCTTGATACGACGATAATGTTTATCTACAACGAACGAACGAACTACAACTCCTCAATGAGTCCAGTCAAACTTCCAGCAGAGGCTGTGGAGATTGTCAGTGAATCATCATCATCAGGAAAAGCGGCCCCATGAATAGGAGTAGTCTTATTCTCTAAAGAAGTAAGATCCTTCGGAGCTTCAACCACATTCACCTTGTTAGTCCCCATATCTAACACCGCGTCGGAATTGTTAAACCCCACCTTTGGCTTTTCTAATGGACTTACGGGTGCAGAGACATCTGAACTCTTAACCACTTGAACTACATTAGCTTCGCCCAGCTCTGTAGCAGTAACTATAGCATCAGGGTCTACATCAGGTTCTATGATAACTTCTACCTTATCAACTGCTGAGTCTGTGGACATGGCCATGGGGCTCGCCAAATCAGATATTGTAGCAATAGATTCTACTGTAGTCGCTGGAACAGCCTCTACTGTAGTCGCTGGAACAGCCTCTACTGTTGCCGGAACAGTCGTCTCGACCTGCTCTTCTACACCTTGTAGATAGTTTTTGAGAATCTTATCAACAGGCAGGCTCTCTCGCACAGCATCTATAATACTATCATGAATCGCTATATTCACCTCTCTGGAGTTTTTCTGCTGTTCAAGCGGCAGAATACCTGTCTCGTACAAGAATGTGTTTTGCCAGAGCTTCCTAGCAACATTGATATAGGTCTTATGAATGAATGCATTCATCTTGGGCAGAGGAATCTCCACTTCTCTCGATGTCTCACTTGGTCGAATCGCTGTGAGAATCTTCAGATGTGCAACATGTACACATGCAAGAAGCTCCTGGATGTAGTCACATTTGCTGTCCTCAACAATCCGATCAGCCTCTTTTGTTACTGTTTCTTGACTCCAACTCGGCACCCGCGAGAGAAAGTTCTGGAAAGTCATGAGGTACTTGTGGGGCTCACCAGACTCTGCGCACAGTAAAACAGCCTCATTGAAAATATCTGTTATGCCCCGTTGGATCTGTGGTGACAACACCTTTACCAACCGAATAGCGTATTCATCCTTTGTGCTGCCTAAGACGGATCTCTCGATTGACATATTACAGAACAGTCATATTTCCTAAAGACACTGTAGGACGCATTTCTATGAAAACCAATGCCATGAAAAGCAACATCAACTCGTTGTCTAGACTTGGCCGAGCATACTCGATATACTCAAGATAGTTGAGCTTCGCTTGGATAGGTATGTCCATTCTCTCTATCACAGCCATAACATCCAAAATACTGCAACCACGCGAGTAGAGTCTCTCCGCAAGCTCAATGCGATCGCCTTTATGATCAGCAATTAGCCTTGTGGCAATGCGTACTGGGTCAGGAGGATGAGCCATATCGGAATAAGCCAATGTATGAAGATTCAGCTCTCGCCCAGCATCAAGTCTTCGCGGAACATGTATTACACAGAAACGAGAGAGGATCGGGCTCAAAATCTTGTGTTTGTCTTCTACCACCATGAAGAAACGAGTACTGTGATTATATTGCTCAATACAACGACGTAGTGCCGACTGTGCATCCAAAGTCAGGCGATCCCCATTCAAAAGAACAATACTCTTGATGTAAGATGATCCCGAAAGACTTTGTCCAAAGAACTTGAGCTCATCGCGGATAAACTTGATTCCCTTCCCATACCCACATTCCACTCTCATCACCTGTTTTGATTGCTCCTCAAATCCGTCATAGATACCATCCAGCAGCTCCTGTAAAAGCGTCTTTTTTCCAGAGCCGGCATCTCCCCAGAGCAATATATTGGGAATCTTCCCGCTGCTCTTGAAAGCGTCGAGAAGGTTCTTAGTTCGTTCTCGAGACATACGAGAATAAATGCCACCGTTCTAAGTCGTGAAACTAGTGACAGAATGTGCATAAGGATTTGATGCATGTTGTGCAGAGAGACCATCGTAAAGCCGCTCTGCAGTTCCTGAGTGCAGAGGTAAGCGATGCGATTGACTGCCTATTGTATCCTTACTTGGTGGCTCTTTAATCGCTGCTCCTACCCCAAGCATATGCTGAGAATGATCAATAGTATTCACATCTCTTGCAGGGGCATAGTTGCTATTAAACAATGTCGTTGACCCCTGGTTCATTCTCCCAGTAAGGGTGCTCTCCTTATCGGGTCCTCGAGCCCCAGCATAGGCTGCCGTATGATCCCTCGGGAGAGAACTAATGGCTGTAGCCCCACCCGGTGGCGTATAACCATTCATGGACTCTCCACGATTAGTAAATATCTCATGTTGGCTTTGCACAGTTGGCCGATGAACCTGACCTGAAGCTACCCCACCTGGAGTCCCACACCCAAGCTGCATCTGCTTTTTTGTCGTCTTAAGTTTGTTAACATAACTTCTTGTGGTTCCAGATGCTACGCTTGTACCGGCCACACCTAAAGACCGTGCATTTCCTATCACATTCTCTTTTCTTGTTGGAGCTAATTGCTCGCGGAAGGGCACAACTAGGGCTTTAACCGCGGCCACTGCATGCCCAAGAAGACCGAATTGCCTTGTTTCTGTCAGGGCACGCGAAGTATTTGATACTTTAAACCCAGATCTACCATGGTCAGCAGTCGCAGCCGCTGAACTACCCGAGCCAGTTGATACAGCTGCCCCAGGTCGCGAGGCAGCACCCTCAAGCATTTTCCCAGCCTTCCGAGCATCACGGTATTTCCCACGCACTTCTCCAAGACTCCCCGTAGCATGACCACCGACCCCATAGGCCTCACGGGTGGTCTCAGTACGAGACTGCTGCGGAAGATCTTGTGCTGGTCGACCGGTAGGCTTCTCATAGGCACCAGTCGTTGTCATATACCGCTCAGGTCCTACAGCATAGTGACGGTCGGGGTTGTTTTTTTGCACTGGAGCCTCTATCCCTCGTTTTGGAGCAAAATGTTGTCCACCTAGAGTGACACCCGCAAAGGTACACTTCGGATTGTTAGCAGCCCTGAGCTCATCAACTGTTCTGTCCTTCCATAGTTCTCTCGACTGCTGTCCTGAATTGAATCCCCCAGACCCAGATGCAGTAAAACCTTCTCCAAGTCCAGGAGCTACATGAACCGATTCGAACGGCTTCATATTGTTCTTCGACATTCCAGCAACCTGACGTGACTGGATGAAGTCACTCGATGATGGTGCCCCATGTGTCCAACTTGCACTATGCTTAGGCTTGAACAAAGGTGCTCTCTCCGTCTTCTTAACATACTGGCTACCCGCACCTGTCATATTGTCAAGTGCACTTTCATTGCCTCTTGGCATATTCGTTGGCTGTTTTACAGTCGAACCGAAGAATGGCTGCATATTATTATGCATAAAGTCGCTTGCATTGGTCTTCTCACCAGATAGCAGCATATACTGCCCACTTAATCCCTGAGCATTCTCGATGGCGGCCTCCTGCTGGAAGTACCGATCAGTTGCTGCATTTGGATTTGAATAGTAATTCACATCATTGGTAGCCGTCACTGGGGTTGTGTTCGGGTAGTTCGGCAATGGTTGGTTCGCAACATTCTTTTCCGACTCCACAACCCTCATCTGGGTAGATTCTTTGGATCGTTCATCTTGGCTGGCTAGAAACATGCCCCCTACTGCTAGTGCAGGTACAACAAATTCCATTGGTATAACGTACAACGATATTATTTGGAACTAGCAGTGACGAACCTACGGTCGTAGGCATCACTCATACCTAAAGAGGTGTTCTGTGGAACACCAACGCTAGGTATGGCATGGCCTTGGAAGTCAAGCACAAGAGGATGTGATCTGTCAATCGGCTGTTCTATTACCTCCCATGAAGGAGCAACCGTGCGAGATTCAACAATTTCCATACTCTGTGTCGTTGATGCAACCCGTATTCCCTCAATACCTCTGTTCTGTCGACAGTCTCGCGAGAGTCTGTTATGTTGACCACGTAGGGCTGTATCTACATCAATTGGATGACCCGTGTGTGGGACTACTAGATTCCCACCATGGCCTTGCCAGAGGATATGCACGTCTGATGGCAAGGGTGCTTCTGCCCCTGGACCCGGCGTATTGAGGATGTATCGTAGCGGAAATGTGGATTCTGCATTTCGCTTCTCACTCCTGATGGTGGTGTAATTGTAACGTGTTGCAGCCATATGTATGCTCAACACATTATAAGTTAGCGAGTTCCGTAAACAGAGTGCCGTGGATTTGCTTCAACCACCAATGGATCTGGGAGGGACACAGTGGCTGGTCTGTAGATGTGGGTCATAGGAAGGGATCGGATCTGCGGATGAACTGCTGGTTGCTGAACCTCTAGATTTGTGCTCCCTAACCCTCGTAACATGCTCTCAATGTCAGCAGCATTGCTAGAGAGAACCATAGGCGGCATCTGTGCGCCCAAAATACCAGCACCTGGGTGGGCTACAAATCCTGGGTTAGACTGCCCTACATAGAGTCGGGACTCCTGAGCTTTGGTATTCCTATACTTCCAACACGCATATTCACCCTTGGAATTCTTGAGTCTTGTTGATGACATCGTTACTAGTTATCAATAATATAAGATTCATTTCTTAGTTTTTGACGAAGTTCGAGCATACTGGCGGGAAGGCATACCACCACGGATCCATCCTGGGTCAGCAGCACCTTCAACCAGGTTCGCGGGATTCGTAATTGTTGCCTTCACTGAAGGGACCAGCGGCTGCCACTGGTTTGCAAAAGTCACCTCAGTGAGACTGTCGTCAGAGTATCGGGTATTGGTTGGTTGGCCAATACGGAGTATACTCTCCCGATCAGCATTATGTTTCCCTCGGCCCAAATACGGTACTGTGGCAAATGTACGCTGGTTCAGATTAAGCCTTTGTTTCTCTTGCGTAGCATCAGCCATGCGAAGCGACGAGTCCACATCTACACCGCGACCCCCTACATCTGTAAAACTGTAACCTCCTTTAGGTACGCCCTGTGGTTCACTTACCGCAAAGTCAAGGCAAGCATCCGCACTGCAAGGAGCAGTGGAAACAGTTGAATAACGACTGTATGCATCATTCTGGAGATCCTTCTCCGTCAGGTAACAACCATCCTGCCCAATTCGATCAGTATAGTTGAAAACTCTTTCCATCTGTACTAAAGCAGGAGAAAAACCGCGGGACTATCACGCGGGACTATCACGCAGTGCGTGTCTGCAATGAGTTAACACTCTTCCAACATTGTAAACCGTCACCATCTTTGCATGATGGCATCGTTCCATAGCAGTACTTTGCAAACGCATCCTGTGCATTTGGAATAGTAGTACTCGGCATCGCATAAAAGTTTCGCATTGATTGATCAAATGCGAGTTCGTCTCCTAGATCCTGAAACAATCGTGAGGTACTCTCCTCCCCACCCGTTTCCGGATACAGTTCGGAATCAGAAGCCTTCACATTAATGTCCATCTCGACGACAGGATTGAAAGCTGGAGCTGCAGGAGGTCTATCCTTATCATCTACGTAATCAGTCAACAGGACATTCATTAATGGATTATTTTTAGTAGGTGCCTGAAACTCTATATCTTCAGAACTAGAACCCACACCCCCTTGCAGAGTAAATCCCTCCTTTGCATGAGCATCCTGATAAGCTGATAAAGCCAGCAAAGAAACAGCACCGATAATAAGAGTGCTTGAACGACCTGTAATCAATAGCATTATGATAGCTGTATAGATAACGAGCCTGGCAAATCGTGCAGAGTTGGCAGCAGATGTATAATCCCCACTAGGCATTACGTCTAATGGATCCTCCAATAGCACACGCGGGTTCTTTGTCCAGAGAGAAGACGCCATGTATTACAATAGGTAATGAAAGACTTTTTGAAGATTAGCACATAGGAGGTTTCTTCTTTTTCTTCTTCCGCCTCTTCTTCGCAGAAGCTGATGGCGCCGGGTCTGGCTCAGGTACTGCAGTACCTGCCTTTGCTGCACGCCTCTTAGCAAGCTTCTCCCTTAATCTATCTCGTGTCTTCGCAGTCTTCATCTGCTCGTCCATCCTTCCTTTTGCTACCCTCATGTCTCTCTCATTTGAAACACCCATTTTGGCCATCATCTCGTGAATCCCTTCCATACCCGGTGTGCTTCTCATTTTTTCTAGAAGATCACTCGCCTCCTGGAGAAGCTCGCTCTCCTTTAAACTACCAGAACGGATTTCCTTATCGATCCTAGATCCAATCTTCTTGATTAGATTCATCAACTTCAATGGATCACCTATGAGTCGTGAAAACACATCCTGTACACTGGCATCTCCCCCAACATCTTTAAACTCGGCGGCTGCTTCTTCTGCGATTTGTCGTGCCAAATTACCAATCTTTCCCTCGAGAAGTCCAGACAAGTGGTCCTCAATATCCTGAGGATCAGGACCCTGTCCATCTGAAACCGCCCCTAGAACCTCCTCGAGTTTCTCTCTTATACTTGATGAGTCGACCGCCTGGAAGAAAGCCTCCGCATCTCCAAAAGAAGAAGAATCATCCATCTCAGACACTACAGAAAAAAGAATCAACTGCAAGTGCTGCCAGATTGAATCTCTTGTTTGTTCGCTAATGTTCCTCTTCCAAATGTAGCTGAAATCAATTCCTGGCAAGAATTCGATCGTATTATCAAAAACCTGAGCATTCTTATAGAGAACATCAAAGAATGTCGGTGGATACACCTTCTTAACATATGCAATCACTGACTCCTCCCCTAATTGTTCCACCACATTAAGCTGTTCATCATATTCTGGAAATGTTGCTCTCATATCCTTAGACAAAGCCTTAACCAGTTCGGGTATAGTAGAAGCAAGACCCTCAGAAGGTGACTGCTCGGGAGCCGGAGAAGAAGCGGGATCGGAAGAAAGACCCTCAGAAGTTGACTGCTCGGGAGGTGGTGTTGTATCCATACTGTACAATCATCCTAGATGCAACACTTAAGTACTTTGAGAAGCATATAGCATTGAAAGAGTGGTCAGATTGAAAACATAATCCATAACCTTCGTTTGATTCTCTGCCGAGAGCGTTCCAAGACGAATCCTCATCCGCTCAATTGTTGCCATCAATACATCACCCTTTGCTGACAGTTCTGCCCCATTCACATCACTGCTATAATCCTTCGTCAAGAAGAAGGACACATCCTTCTCTTTGATTTGGGCAGCATAGGGTGTTGTATATTTATTCCATGCCTTGATGAAAATTGTAACATTTGCTTTCTTTGCTGCTGACACAGCAACTTCTGCAGCTACAATATCATCATCATCGGGTAAAGCCTGCTTGATATCCGAAAAAAACTCATCAGCGTGATTGTTAAAGGCGCTAGTGATACTTGTCATTTCTAGTGGTAGACAACGTTCTATAAGTGAATTAACCGCATTACTCTCTCTGGATAGGTCGGGGTACTTCACTCGCCCGTTGTGACATGATATCATCCATGTTCACATTCCGAAGAGTCGGTGCACGATCATCCGTCTGGACTGGTGTTGTAATTGAACCAGCATCTCCGAGCCCCATGAATGAGTGCATTATCCTATTACCTCCGTTTCCTTTTGCCAGCATCTCTTCGGCATCCACATCCAGGTAAGCATAGCCATCTGACAAACCAGCCATTTCATTGAAGGAAAATGCTGTTGGATCACTGATAGTTTGAGCATTGCCATCATCTCTAGAGATGAACCCTGTTATCTTGTCCCCAACAACAAGAGCATTCCCCTTTTCAAGCATCAATAATGATGGCACTTCAGTTAATACATTCGGAAGTGGTACATGTTTACCACTCTCAAGAACAGCATATGTAGTACCGTCCTTCGTTACTCTAGAATCTATACATACAAACGATATCTCCTTTGATACTGCTGTCTGTGAGAGCACCCTAAGTATCTTTCTGGAGTGCTCGCAATGGTTGCTGTAGAAAAGTACATACTTCATTCCTTTGGATAGAGGACTACTTTTAGATCGCCAAATTGATCTTAAATATCTACTACTTCTAACTACCAAATCATGAGCGTTGAAATCACTGTGAACAAAGGTAGCTATGTCAACTTCACACTGCGGGGATGTTCTATATCCTGTGCAAATGCTCTCCGCCGCATCATCATATCACGTATCCCTGTTGCTGCAATGAAGGCATCTCCTGACGACGAGTCAACCATCCAGATATCGGCTAATACTGGTGGCCTGAGCAATGAGATTGTTAAACACCGTCTCTCTTGCGTTCCTATCCACGGGCTACAGCAGCCCACAGATCTCTCGAACTACACACTTCGCCTTGATGTCACTGCTGATGCGGACACTCCACGTATGGTTACAACCGCTGACATTAAGGTATTGTGGGGTGATGCATCTAATCTTCAGCCCGCACCAGCAAGTGTAGCAAAGTCCCTGTTTCCAGCCAATCCTATCACAGGTGATAACATTGTGATAACCAAGCTGAATCCTGCTATACCAGCCGTCTCGGCTGGTGAGCGTCTTGCATTCGATGCCAAACTCTACTGGACCGAAGGATCTGTAAAGGGAACGGCATCAGCTGCATGTACGTGCAGCTACAAGCAAACCCCCGATCCTTCTCGCCAAGAGGAAGCTTGGCAAAGCTCTTCGGGCGGAGAAGACAACCCACAGGCGAAACGGGACTGGCTTCTAGGACCTGGAACTCGCATTACAATACCAAACAGCTATGACTTCTGTCTTGAAGGCATAGGAGTCTACTCCCCTATCACTATGCTGAACATGGCATGCGACATCCTGTCGGAAGACCTGGCCGCTTCTCTAGCATCATTTGCTGAAATCGGGAGTATCACTCCTCTCGTAACAACTCTTCAAAATGCACATGGCGTCAAAATCACCGGAGATGTCTACACTATTGGTTACCTTCTTCAGGATGCACTCTATACCAAGCACTGCGTCGGTCCAAGCAAGAATTATGTGGGGTTCCGGAAGGATCACCCTCATGATTCACATGCCACTCTTCGCGTGGCCATCGATGGATATACATCTCCTGAAGCAGTGCTGGCTGCTCTAACCACAGCGGTCGATGAAATCCAAGGCACTATTGCTACAATCAAGGGGTCATTGCCTTCGGAGAGCGTTCCCTCCACCGCATAAGAACATCCGCTAAAGATGTAGGGCACTTAGATGCAAAATAGAGCTGCACACGATACATATCTGTTCGCGAATTACCCAACCCTATTCTTTTTATGTACTCTTTGTGCAACCCATCAACTAGGCATTGAATAATCCTTACGCTTGAACGCGGGCTTGTTTTCCAAACTTTCTCTCGCATATAAATTTTCCATAGATCTTGCACAGCACTGAGATACATTTCTACATAGCGAGTGTCCACCCCACTTGCTGTCAATATTTCACATGTCTCTATTACTCTATAGCCCGCCAGTGAATGCACAGCTGCTTGCTGAATACAAATTGCAAACTCCTTCATTGTATCATCTCTCACTCTTCCCACTCGCAATATATCAGTATTAAGGTGGCGAACTAGCTTATCGCCATTAGATCCAACGATACCAATACATGAATTTGGTGTAAGGCGTCTGCAAAGCTGCAAACCTTCTTCTGTAGAAAAGGTCCTTGGTATTATGCAACCCATGGTATCCCAATCTTTGATAGGGAGCGACTGGAGCTGGCCTTTCCCTATCCAGTTCCACACTGATATACAGTAGCAACGTGGTGCAGTAAATGCTATCCCATTGACGGAAACTGAACCTGGTATCTGGGCAATAAACGAATAACACCGGTTCCTACTCAGGCAGTCGATAAGAGTGTCCCGCAATCCGACCTTGATTAAGATCGCACGAGGCACCCCTATCGGATCACTCTCTCCACAAATGTCCTCATCGCTACAAAACACCCAAGAACCTCCGGCCCTAAACACAATAATCTCAACACCATCAATCAGTTCCTGGACCCTCCCATTATCCATAGGCCGCCCTATTGGAATATGTTCAGCTTTCCATGTGCTCGCACCTACCACCTTGCCATCACACATGAACAATGTCCTTTCCATTCCAAGTTCACCCCTCTCGATACATCTCGAGATGTGCGAACGCCGCCCCTCACGGTTTTGAATTTGAGATACCGTGTCGACTTCAATGACATCAATCTCATCAACATCGGTGCCCAACATGGCTTGTTTTAGTAGAACCGTCTAAGACATTTCTGATGAATGCCGTGGATAAAGCTGGATTATCTGCCTGTAGTATAGAGCGATGTCCGATTCTGTTCCCCTCCAGCTTGGAGATATTGTTGGCGTCATTGCCCCCAGTAATCCAGACCTAAATAGCAAATACTTTGTCGTTGACTATCTCAGTTCGGATAGGCTCGTCTTGAGAGGCGAGAACGGCGTCGATCACCAACTCCGGATGGAAGATGGACAACTAGGCGATACTAGCATCAAAGCACTCAAGGTAGTTGAGCATGCAGACCAACCGGGATACGCTAGACAACATGGTTTGATTCCTGGCGAATGGGTCAATATTCAGTTTGGAGGTGATATGCCTATGATCGTAGTAGGTGAGATTGTTGGTCTAGATGAAGACATGATCGATGTCAAGACATGGCCTGATAATCAACACATATACATTGATTTTGCATACAAAGGCATCCCTCCCGAACTGGAAATCGTTGATATAGAAAAACGCTCTGTTCCTCAAGGAGCGGAAGCAAAACAGCCGAGTATAGAAGTGGACCTTGGTGCTCCAGAAGACACCGTTGAAGCAGTATCTAGTCCAATCCCTGACTCTCCTACTCCAGAACTCTCTCCACTTGAACCTGCTGATGAGGAAATTTCTGATGAAGCCCCTGCCTCAGCTATACAGGGTGAACTGGCAGAAGCAGATTCTATTGTTTATGGGGCTGAGCTAGGCAGTGTTGTTCAAGCAGTCGAGGTTGATGAGTATCGGCGGAAATACCCACTCGAAGCTCAGCTAAATGACATGCTTGATGATATGCTGGCATCAATTCCGCCAGCCAAACGCACACCTGGGCGACTAGCTGCTATCCAAACAACATTGGAGAGATATAAGCAGCTGCGTGAAGAGTTCTCGTTGTTTGATGAATACGGAACTCCACGGAGGGTTAAAGTAAAGGGTGCCCAATACCGCCCCCTAGCAGAACATCTCTCCACTTTGACTGATGTCCCAAAATGGGTGATCCCTATTAGCAAAAACATCAGAAAAGTGTACGATACCGAAGGTGAACCACCATATGGAGATGTAATGCAGCTGAATCTGCAACACGAATTGGAGACAGAACGTGAATTAAATGAAGCCTACAGTTCAGAGAATGCAGAGGCTGATGGAGAGAATGCAAGAGCTCGGTTTCTGACCAATACCGAATCATTCAGTATACCTTACGAAAATGTGCCAAGATCTGAAGCCTTAGATGTAATTCCCAGCAGAAACAACACTGTGTCATTACTCAATAATCTTGGCAATGAAGAAGCTAGTGTATTCCTTGATGGATGCTGCATCGAAAAAAAGCGGTTTTATACACAGTCTCATGCCACAGGTCTGACGGGTCTTATCCCCATACCCCATGCCCCAGGTACATCTGCATATGCTGTAGAAAACATAGTCCCACCAGAAACTGTGGCTGTTACTGGTGTAGCTGTCTTACCACTTGCAGTAGCACCCAGAACTTCTGCATTCCGTCCAGGGTCTCTTATTGGCACCAGAATGCAAGCCGCGACTGTCACTTCTGAAATAGAAAGCTCATTCGTCAAGGGAACTCCTACGGAGACCGTTTTGATTACGGAGTTCGGTGGGGATTCAGAAAGGTTTGCTGCCACATCTGAACTCATGATCTACGAACTTGACGAACCTCTCTATGCGGATGACGACCGATGGAAGAAATTTCTCGATACAATAGTTCCTCCTACAAAAAATGTGATCGGAATGATGGCCCCTTATGCAAAACAGAGTCTCAGCATCCTCAGTCTCTCTTACTCACTCTCACCGTTTGCAATTGACATGTCCGATATCTCTTACCGCCAGTACGACAGAATGTCAAAGGTCTTACACTCTAACATATCAGACTATCGGGGTCGTCTGGGACAAAGACGCAATGCTTATGATAGGCTCGCACGTATCAGGAACAGTGCTTTTGCACGTTACCGTGAACCGTTCAGGCTGCCACCAGGACTTCTTGACGAGTATGGTATTGATCCCAAAAGCCTGCCGCTTGCCATCATTGCTGAAGCAATCAAGGTGGATGGGGGGATGGCATTTATCAGTGCCATTGGCGAATCGAGCGTAGCAGGCCGATATGGTGTCTCTCCAGAAGAGATTGCAGAGACCGCTTTGGTGAATCTATCCAGAACTAAGCCGGATGCTACAGCATGTGACACCCGAGTTATTGCCGTTGTGTATGATAGTGAAGAAACCCTGACCGAAAGCAATGGGTCCCCTGCATACTATTCTACCGAACGAGATCCCACTGACTACACGCTAGCAAAAAGGTTTCCAGACCACAGTAACTCTGAGGAAGAGCTAGCTAATATGATAGACTTTCTAACTGCAGAAGGTGGTATGTCAGATGAAGCAGCCTTGAGAGAAGCCCGGGCAGTAACAGAAGGTCGCCGGGAAGTAGTAACCGGCGAATATGCCATCCTCGCAGTCCCTAGGACACCAATCAAATACTTTTCCAGAGACAGACTGAATTGGATAGAGCAGCCAAACATACAGCCTTCAGACTTCATACCTGATAACAAACTGTTCTGCATTATGGACGAAGATTGCTCATACATGAAGAAATGCACAAGCGAATCATCAGTACAGTATGATAATGAAGTTGCTGCAGTCAGGCTCGCCACAGAAGGGTTCGAACTGGAATCCAAGCTCGTATCAGACCACAGCAAACAGAAACGCATAGAGCTATTGCAGCAGTCGCGAAACATGCTATCCCTATTACGGCGACTGGCAACTCTTCCACAGGCGAAGCAACGCCAATATAGGTTATCACTCGCCGCATCCGTCCCATCAGAACAAGAAACGGAATCACCTTACGCTAGCCTACTTAGTGCTATCCTCGCACAGAACGATTTCTCCAAGAAACAGGGAGATATTATCAGATTCTCAACCCAGTATACGATTCCAGGGAGAACAGAATGGACGAGAGAGTGTAAAGACACAGGACTTCCATTGCTACCGTCTTTCCTCATATCTTTAGCAGAGGCCTTCACACGCGGAACATACCAAACCGAACTCGACCAAGTATGTCGTATACAAGGCGTCCTTAGCGATAATGGCGATTCCTGGGTAGACAAACATACCGGGTATCTTATCCGATTGATGGAATTTGATACGAGCGAAGGCTATGACGAGGGTGGATTTCAGATTATTTCAAGAGACCTTATCCAACAAGACATAGCAGAAGCTGTCCTCCAAAAGGAATACAGTGACAGCGAAACTGCTGCTATTGCGAATGTCGTAAAGGGGTTTTCACTCCAGTTAGGGGTGAATATAGATGGGTCTATAGACTTCATCACAAAAGAAGTCCGTACTCTTCTGAAAGATCTTCTCCCTGAACGCAAGTCCTATGAGGCCAGAATGAAGACTGCCAAGCAAAAAGGAAAAACTGGGGTCTCATACGAGTTTGCTTATAATAGTATGATGCTCTACCTCACACTCTGTATGGTATTGGTAGCCGTCCAAACAACAATTCCATCTGTAAGACCAACCAGATCCTTTCCAAACTGCAAACGCTCCTTCGAAGGATTCCCTCTCGAAGCGGGGACCGATATGTCTGGGCTCGCATACATAGCTTGCGTGGCGAGCAGAATGAAGGCAGATGCAACTCCTTGGAATACACTCAAAAAAATGAAAGAACCCGCGATCAGGAAGAAACTTGAAAGTGTCCTCTCCAGGGTAGCAAAAAACCCTGTCGTAAAAGCTAAGATAGCAGAGAAGCAAACCTTCTTAGTAGAGAATCCTGCCCAAGATGATGATATATCAGCAGATTACGATGTACGGCAGTGGGCAACGTTTCTACCACCACTCTCCACACCAAATGCTGAACCAGTAAGACAACTCCCAGATGCCTACTTCCGCGACTTAGTTGAAAAGATAAACAATGCGGCTCCAAAAAGCGTCATGGACATCGTCCGGATTATGTACAAGACCCGTGATCTCTCATTCGGCATTCAAGAAGCAATTCAGTCCGTTGTTGATGCAAATGCCCCCATTCTACAGACCATGCAGGGTATTCCATTCATCGAGAATGCCTGCTGCAATGAAGGTGAAAAATCCTCTACAGCCTTCTTTTCTGAAAATGCCCCTGCTGTCGCAGCCTACAACCGATATGCTCGCTCCAATATGGCAAAATTCTACGAACTATCCCGAAGCCAAAAAGCACCATCATTACTCAACATCACCAACACACGTACTCCCTATCCAGAAGTTTCTGACTCTATCAGTGAGGCCGTCATATACAAAGTCATGCTCCACTATTGCCAATACAATATGCCTACTTTTATCGGTGATGACCTCACCCGACTGTGTGGTAAACGCATGGGACCACATATCGAAGGTATTGACATTAAAGAAGCAATAGCCGCACTGAAAGCAGAAGGAGTGGACTACACCGAGGAGAATATGAGTCAAGTTCTTTTACATCTTGCAGATACAAATCGTCTTATAATACGACCAGGGCAAATACCACGTCCTGCACAACATCTCCAGGCTATACTCGCAGCATCCGACTTAGATCCAGCGATGCCCGTTATCGGAGAACTCAAGACAGTCTTTGATATGTACGGTGCACGACTTGAAGAAGCAAAGGCCGAAGTAACCGCCCTCAGAAATGCAGTTTTGGGAATTTCTGAGGCGAAGATTGAAGCTATCAAAAGGTTTATCCGCAAGAGTAATGCAAAACTCAAGCCTGTAGCTGTTGATTTCTTAAAAAACCTTTCAACATGGTCTTCTCAACCACCAACATTCACCACAATTTCGGGTGATGCAACTGCAGCTAAGGTACTTAGGTTTGCCCAGATGGCAACAGAAAGCATCTCGCGTACGATTCCAAGCATCATAAGTCATGAAGTACGGTACGGAGATGTACCTATCCCTAAAGCCTGGAATCTTTCCCAGAGGCATGTTAGCGATATCAAAGCATTTATTGCCAAAGAATATACCGATCTTGCTAAATTCTATGGAGATACTGGTGTGACCCAAGTCTGCGATGCCATTCTCGAGAGAAATGGACAGACACTTATGTTACAAAAACTAACAGTCCTTCTTCCTGAGCACCTAGGCAATGCATCTGTTCTTAACGAGCGTGTCATACGAGAACTAAGCCAATACTACGTTGTAGAGTGCCTGCACTCATACATCGAGATTGTTGAGGACCTGGCAGCCACCTCCGCACCGCCAAGTGAAGGACCTATTGATGCACTGGATACAGCAACTATAGCTGACGATCCATCGACTGCAGCCGCAGCCATTACAATTACTATGGCCGAAGAAACGAACCCACAAGAACTTGTTATGAAGATTGGTGAGCTCTTGGCTGCTATCATGAATATGCTTGCGGAGAGCAAGAATCTCAGCAATGTAGGTTCTAAAGATATCAAAGAACGGACACTCAAGGCTCGAGAGAAAGAAAAAGACGAAATTACATCCTATTTGCGGGATATGTCAGATGAAGAACGCCAAGCACAAGACGTACTGAAAAACAACCGTCTAGGCAGATGGGGCAAGGGTCATACGAAAGGTTTGGTTCACTATGTACAAGATGTATATGATGCAGAAGTTGCAGCCCTAGAACAGCGGGCTGCAATTGATAACAGATTAGGAGAACAAAGCGAAGTCACAGCCATGAACAGAGACATCTATGCCCTGGACCTTCAGCAACAAGACATGGTAGCTGAAGGTATAGATGAAGAAGTATCAGACCTCTCCAAACTCCCTGATGATGATGACTATGGAGATCTAGATGGTGATGAAAACTACTAAGTAAGCCATGTGTAGAACAACATCAGGAGGAACATGAAGATGAATGTAGCATATAGGACCATTTGCAGACGAAATGTGAATATGAGCATAGCCCGCACTTCATCCTGAATGCGTGGTGGGAGGGAAGAGATGTCATCGAAGGTAATCGGTGCACACATGGTATAAATGCTAGTTACATCCAGCATTTATACTATTCAATTTGTCACTTCCACAGTAGAAATTTCCGAGCTTACAGTAAATGAACAGGAATTTTGTTAGACATCATATTACCAGCGTAGCAATATTGCTGTTCTTATCACTCTTCATTGGCGTACAATTACTAGAACCAGCTTTCCTCTACGGACACGATGGTTCCATCCGGCCATTCGGGATAGGCTATAGCAAGTCAACGATTGTTCCTATGTGGGGGGTAACAATAATTCTGGCAATCACTGCATACTATGCTGTAATGTATTATTTGGCAGTACCCCGAATGAAGATCTAGTCTGTTGATACATAGACCTTCCTGTCCTTGGATACCGTATCACTCTCCTCTTGCGCTTTCATGTTACTCTCATAAAGTTCCTTCATCTGCTCTGACGACAGTTCGCACTTGGCATTAGCTATGGCAGTTGCGTACATCACTGATGACAGAGACCCGGCCATCAGATACCACACGGTGTTAGCCCAGATGTCCCGTTTGGCAACCCCACGTGCAATCTGTTCAGTAATTCGATTAATCTCTTTTTTATTGCATGCGGGATTGAGTGATGCCCCAGCAGGACATCCAGAAACTATATTACTAGGAAACCCTTTTTCTTGCACTGTGTCCAAGTAGGTCCCTAGATCCAATGCTGATGTCACTTTGTAGATTGATGTTTCATCACCCTTCCCGCAACACTCAAGGAAATCTCTCACCCCAGTTGTAGCCTCTTCGCCCCAGAAATCATACAACATTCCACCAGAGAATGGTCGACGCCACACAGATCCAAAACTCTTCGTTCCAAGAACATTCGCTATAAGACCAAATACAGCTATCCAAGGGAGCATCGCCCAGCCTAATGTATAGATATCATCTAATAAACTACTCCCTTTACAACGACCGCTCTGAAGGTTTATAATAGCTAGTACTAACTGAATAACAAAGACCGCAAGGACATACATACCAGAATACTGCGACGGCGATTCCGTTCCTCCCGCTGCCGCTGCGGCAACCAACTTGTCTACGAATAACCACCGCAAAAGCAAAATATATATCGCTGTAGTTGCTAAGAACAACCCTCCTGATAACGCACTGAGATTACCACTCTCCATATCTGTAGTGTGGTGCTATTTTCGTTCCGCGTCATTGACGTAGAAAAACACTATAGGCTAAAGAGAGACCTATGCAACAGTCGGGGCTTGTGGAACCGGCACTCCGTCATCATATGACTACAATGCTAGAGAATTGTAGATCCTACAAGGATAGTATCATCAATCTTGCCGTTAATCTATTGCTTCTCGTATTGCTGATTATTGTTGGATGGGCTATTCTCACCTACAAAGCGAACAACCGTGTTGAAAAACTATCCGATCACGAACAAGAAAGTGCTAAACGCGACTTTGTATTGCAAGCAATAGGACAAGGTCGTTCTCCACAGAAACAAGGACCAATTACTGGACTTCCCGGATTTACCACCGACATACGTTTCCGGAGTGAATGATAAACTCTCCACTTACCACAATAATGGAAGGCGAGTTTAAGGCTTACTTTAACGCCCAAAGGCTTCATGCCAGGAAGCGTAGCACAATGGCAAAGAAGATCATGTTTAACGAAAGACTATCACAAGCACAGAAGAATCAAAAAATCCGAGAGATATCTGTACCTTGCAAAGATGGTTCATCACAATCCTTTGAAAGAAATGGTAGTCAACTCTTGCTAAAGTGTGGCAGTGGCAATCCAAAAATGAACAAGACTATCGAAAGGGGTAACTATACAACCATTCCAGAATTGGAACACAGACTTCATTCGAGTATCCAAACTCTCAAGACCCGCGTAGTCCAGCTGAAACTTGCCAAAATACATGGACTCATTTCAGGTGATGAAGCCCTAGAACAGTTCAATGTACTCAATACATCTCTCGCTGAAGAAGAAATGCAGCTGAAACAATTATCACTTCTCTACCAAGAGCGAACAGCCATCCAGTCTCGCGAGCAGAAATCTGTCGAGCTAAACCGAAACCTTCAGGCAGAGATCGCAGCTCTGAGAGAGGATTTGCGTAGTTACCAGGAAAGCGGGGACCTCTCATTCCTAAAGGCAGCTTCTGCACGTTATGGTGAAAGCATAACACCTCTTACGGATGAACTTCGCAATACCAAATATCAAGAAGTCTTTACCGCCAAGATTGGAAATGAAACTGTTCTCATAGAGAACAAAGTTGATACCCAAAAACTACAAGTTACTTTGTGATTACAAAGTATGATGATCAATATTCGTGTATTTCTTATTAGCTTTCTTATCGGCGCCCTGACAACCCTTATCGCTGGACCTAAGAAGAAGATAATCTACGTTCAACCAACACCAGATAACGTGAGCGATTACATCTTCAAAGATAAGTCTGGAGTGTGTTTCAGTGTTGCTGCCACACGTGGTGTTTGCGGCAAGTCAACGAATGATTATGTAGCCCAACCCTGAGAGAACTTCTCTCTGGGAAGTAAATGGATCTCTCGAAAATAATGAACACTCAAGTAGGCATTTACTTTATTTCAGCCATTCTAGGTCTAGGGTTAGCCACATTCCTCTTTGGAACATGTTCCGCCGAAGGATGTGTAGAACTGAAAGCTGCACACCCGGACACTTACTCAAAAGACAGTATGAAGTTCAATGGTGAATGCTGGCATTTTGCAAATGAGGCCGTCTCTTGTAGTTCCGATCGCCCCAGTGGGATCCTCTAGAGTCGACCTGCA
>JGI24919J38490_100043_pt1 | contig 32428 bp, 48 predicted proteins | sample LinPFosmplate7_FD_38490 | JGI IMG/M metagenome (IMG submission 38490) | reverse complement strand
GACCCGTTAGGATCTCGTTTCCGATTGTTGAATTAATTTTAATTTGTCGCATCGTCTTTATTTTCTATAGTTTCAATTTTAAACTCCTTTGTTTCGAATTTAACTTTGCTTTTCTTTTTAACCATCTTTTTTGCAAAACCTTTGTCGATCCAATTCATTGCAATATGATCCGGCAAATCAATAATTTCGCCCTCTTCAAATCGTTTGCCATTTCTTAAAACCGATTGTTTGATTTTTAATTTCATAATGATAATTTTTGTAAAGATAAAAAAAAAGCGCCACAATTAATTTGCGACGCTTTTTCAAAACAAAATTATATGAAAACATTATAACAAAGCAAAGTTATTAAATTTTTTTGAATTCTTATTGGTTCGTGAAACAATTATTGAATTTGTTTTTCCGTCGTTTTCAAATATATAAAAACCATTGTGCGCCTTCACCCATATTACAAAAATGTCAACGTCTTCGACTTTATAAGATTCGCCTTTTGAATTTCTTGTATAACATCGGACCTTTTCGCCTTCGCTCGATACGGATTTAATTTGAACCTTTTTAAGACCTTTTTTTGAATCAGTAATGCAATCGTATTTCGATGAATCTAAAAGCGGAAAAGAAACGCTTATTTCGCGTTCCATTGCCATAACTGCAAAGCGATACTCTGCCAAACAACCGATTAAATTAATATCCATATTGTAAAACTACAAAAAAAAAGCCACCCCATAAAATGAGGCGACTTTAAACAAAACAAAACTTAAATACTAATCGTATTTTTTTGTGAAACATATACAAAGACCAATCAAAAATAAAAATGATCCCAATAGATAATCGTCATACTTTAAAACTTGACGGATTGCAAATCCAAAAAAGAAAATGATCAATCCAATATAAATATTCTTTGTCATAACATATCGGCTTTATAGCAAGCATAAGAACAAACTCCCGGTTCGTCTATTGGCTTGTCGCACATTGTACATGAATATTCCTTTTCGTCTTCAGGATAAAAGTGATCGTAACTCATTGTTTTAGCTTTTAATTTTTAATTCCATTTTTTGATCCAAATAATCGATTTCGCGTTCTAAATAATCGATTGCCTTTTCGAGATCTTGAATTTCGTTTTCCTTTTTACCGGCGCGACAAACATATTTCAAAACGTTTCCGAGATTAAAATTTAAATTGTAATGCTTTACAACGTCGATTAAATCGTAATTTTCGCCACTTTCGTAGTGTTTAGGTGTTATCTTCATAATTGTTTTTTTAATACTCTTAAAATTGCTCTTTTTAGTTTGTTAAATATTGATTGTTGTTGTAATTTTTCCAATTGGCCTAAACTGTAAACGTTAACCCTTTTGCCTTTGTGAATTACATAAAGACCGGTATTAGTTTTTTTAAACTTTTTTAGATTCATTACAGAATTTTAAACGTTTATTTCTTTTATTTCAATTTCAGCACTTGACAACCATTTTTCGAATTTGTTATGCAAATAAATTAGATCGGATCTTTTTGGTTTTTTTAACAATTCGTTATGTACCAAATCGGAAATCCGTTCTTTGTATCCTTCAACTAAATAATCTAAATAATTAAGATTTGTTTTTTGCGAATGTCCGAATAAATATTGATTCGGAAAAATTTTATTTATCTGTTCCCTTGGAATGCTAAATGTCTTTGTAATTAATTTACCATTTAAACGCCGGGATCCGGTCTTTTCCAGTTCTAAAGTAAAAACGTAATTAAACGCGTTTGATTTGATTGATTGCATTGCTTTGTTTTAAAATGGCCCACCGAAATGGGCCGGTTTGTTTTTTATAATTCTATTCTTAAAAAGATGGATCTCTGTATTGTTCCATAATTCCAAATATTATTGACTTTGGTTCAAAATTTTTGTATTGCTTTGTTAAACCTTCAATTAATTTATATTTAGTGTACATTCCGTTGATTTCACCGTCAACAATTTCATCGTATGTCAAACCGTTTTCTTCTAAAAGGATTTCTAACGCACCGTAACCGTATTTTTTATAGTATTTATTTTTTAATGACTTAATCACTTCAACGCTATATGAAACTTGTCCCCATTTTTGTTTTTTTGCGTTCCACTCCAAATTCATTGTGTAGTTGTTAGGATTTGAATGATAAGTGTATTTTTCGTCACCATAACCCGAACCAATAAATTTTGTATCCATATTACGAATTACACAAGAAGATCCGTCTTTTGATACTTCAATTACTTCGTATGCTGAACGATCCGAATACATTAATATTGTTGCACCTTCGCCAACAACCGGCGTTGTTGAATTGTTTCCCATCATTTGGTTGATAAATCCTCCCGCTACTCCAACTTTTCTTGTTTGTACTTTTGCTTGATTTGACATAATATTTGTTTTGTTTTGTTTTTGCTGCTTCGTTGCAACACTTCAAAGGTAGTATTTATTTTGGAATTAAAAGAATTTTTTCAGTTTTATTTTAAAGTTTTTTTTCAATATCTTGTAAACCCCCGTCAATAAAGGCCAAAAAAAAAGGCCCGAAAATTAATTCAGGCCCTTCAAAATATAAAATTTTAATGATTATGCAGTTTCCAACGCCGCTTTTGCAGTTGCAAAAGATCCGTTTACGAATGCATTTGGTAGGTAGTTTGTTAAAGCTACTCTTTCGCTTACTCTTACAGTTACGAAACCATCTCTTACGTTTGTTCCGTCTTCTCTGAAGAATTCAACGTTTACACCATCACGCACCCATAACTGAGTCCCTACGCTGAAGTTTCCAATTAAGAAAGTTCCCGCTGTGATTGCTGTGTTTAAAACAACTTTTACGCCCATAAATACTGGCTGTAAACCTCCATAAACTTGGTCTTTTAAATAGTTGTTCTGAGAATCTTTTAATAAAAGAATCTTGTGGAAATCAGAAGGGTTTAATAAAATACAATCTGCATTGTAGTTTGCTAAAGCCAATTGGTTTAAAGATGCAACAATAACATCAAATTCGTTCGCTGATTCAACAGTTCCCGCTAAAGATCCCGCTGCGAAATCTGCAGCATCTGTAATGATTCCGCTTAATTGCGCACCTGATCCAGTTCCACTTAAAATTTGAGTGTCTTCAACTTCTAAAAGTTTTTCCGGCGCTCTTGCTGAAATATAAGAAGTCAATTGAGGCGTATCTGCCAACATTTCTTCAGAAATACGGAAGTAAGTTCCAATTTTTCTTACGTTTGCATCGCTTGCAGTCATGTCAAAGTCAGATTGCGCTAACGTTACACCTTCTGCAGTTGCAGCCGCACCGTTTGAATATCCTGATTCTTTTACATATCTAACAACATCGCTTTGAGTTGATCCCAATGCTAATAATTGTCTAATATGCATTGGACGTGTTGGATCGTATTTGTAACCCGCTACTCTATCCGCCGGAATTACTTCACCAGTAAAGTCAGCACCTACAGTCATGTCCGCTTTGATTTCAAAAGACGCACTTCTGGAATGACCTTTTGAGATTGCATCGATTGCACCGTTTGCGATTTGCTCTTGTAAAGCGCTTTTAAAAGTCATTTTCTTTTTAGCGTTAAACTGCATTTTGTTTGCTACTTCCATAGCGTCCAAACGTTCGTTTAATTTGTTGCTCATTTCTGAAACTTCGCTTTTCACGATTTCATTTGCTTTTACAACTACAGCGTCAATCGCTTCGTTGTTTGATTTTTCGATTTTTGAATCAATAGCTGAATTGAATTGATCCAATTGGTTTTTTAAACTTTCTTCCATTTTTACTTTTTTAAGGAATTAATTAAATAATTGTACACTTCTGAATCATTGTTTTTTACTTCAATATTCGGCAAAGTGATTGGTTCAACCGGCTTTGTGAATTCAATAAATAATGATTTCAATTTTAAGATCTCGGCCTCAATAGCGAAACCCATTTCGTCGGAAATTTCGCCTTTACGCAATAGCTTGGATAAATTGTCATAACGCTTTGATAATTTATCAACGTCGACATTCCCTTTTACGTCTAATATTTTGGCCTGATCATTTGCCGCTAATGTAACGGCGCTTATTTCATATAGTTTTACTTCGCTGATTTCGCGATAGTCACCTTTGTTTTGTCTTTGTATTGGTAAAATACCAACGCTATTCTCGGTAATAACTCCCGATTTCATTAGTTCGACAACGTCTTTTCCTAACTGCGTTTTTGCTATTTGAGCAACAAAAACCAAACCTTTATCGTCTTCATACAATTCAAGCATTTTCCCAATTGGTTGATTCATATCGTGTTGATACAAATATTTAACGCGATCACCGTTTTCGGCTAATGTTTTTTTGTATGCGCCTTTTGTGATAATATCGTTGTCCGAATCTTTGTTTCCAAAAATACTTCCGTATCCTTTAATAATACCGGCGTTTTCGTCTGCGTCTAACAACTCACCAACTGGCGCCGCTTTATATAGCATTGTATTCATAAATAAAAAATTTTTGTAAATATACGAATTTTGATTTTTAATTTTGGTTTGGTTCGCCGGGTTCAAAAACAATATTATTATTTTGTCCGGGCAATGGTTTTAAATGCTCGTAAATTGTACCAACACCGTAAGGAATACCATTTAAAAACGCCTTGCAATTGCCTTGAAATTCATTAAAATTTTTGCAATTAAAACAATTTGTTTTGTTTGATTCTTTTAAAGTTGCCATTTAATTATTTTTTTAAATATTGGTCCATTACTTCACCGACTAATCGGGCATATTTGGACGGATTGGAATTTAAGTTGTATTCTGTAAACGCTTCAGCTATAAATTCATCAAATGAATGCAATGCGTAACGTCCTATGTAAATGTCGTTGTATTGTTTTATTTTATTCGCTTCTTTTAAACGCTTTAATTCATCATAGTAATTTTTTCTTATAATCCTTATTTTATCAAGTGCAATTTTTTGATTTCCTGATTTCATGGATGAATGTAAAAGAACGTGCGTCATTTCGTGAACTGGAGTTGATAAAAACATTTTATCGGCATCGATCGCGCTAAACCACCGTCGTGTGAAATTACTTTCTGAAACTCTTATTCTGCTTGGCAAATCTTTTAAAAGATCCCCTAAATTTATGCGAGTTAAATTTCCACTTACTGAATATCGTTCAACAAATCCGTAAGTTCTTGCGCCACTACTAAAAGAAAGTTTAACTGTTTGTTGATTTTCTAATGCTGCAAAATTATATTTTGAAAATAATTCACTTAATTTATTATTTATTTTATTGTATTCTACCATTGAAAGTTTTGAAGACCCTCTAATTGAATCAATTTTAATATTAAATTCTGAAAATTTATCAATCATTGTTGACTTAAACTCTTTAACTGTATTTAAAACACTTTCAACAACCGTATCACCAACGCCCGACAAAGTTGCATTAATTGCCGAAACGACTTCCGTCAACCCTATTCCGGTAGTTGATCCGCCCCCCATTCCGAAGTTTATATCGGATATTTCACCAACGGTTTGCGCTCCTTTTACTGGAAACGGTGCAACACTACAACGGCAATTTATAACCTCAGCAGCCGGACCGCTTGGATCCCCCGGATACATTAAAAAAGATCCGCCAACCATAAACGGATCGTTGTATGGTATTGGATCACTTGACCCCGCCTCTGAATGTGTGCTTCTTGTTCTGTCATCAAACGACGCAATCCATTCCTTACGCATCTGCGCCCCCGGAAAAATAGTTGTAGCCGATTCCATTGTTGCAAAATTAGCCGCTGCAGTTGCTTCAGTACGAACTAAACGTTCCGCCTGATTTTTTGAATACCTTGAAAATTGTGAATTTAAAATGCGGCCCTTTTGTTGATTTCCTAAAGACATAAATTCCGGATCACGCATTAATTGCTGTGTGATTCCGATTAATGTTTTCTTTGCAGTCCCTGAAACTAATGTAACACGTTGCGCACCAACAGCCGTTCCAAAAGACGCAAATTTATTGGTCCATTGATCAACGTATTGATTGGGATTAACGCCCTTGGTCAAATATTTATCGTAATTCTTTGCGTACCACTTAGCAAAACGCAATCCTATATCTGTATAAAGATCACGATATATTTTAAGCAAATCTTTGTCATCAAACAGCAAAGCGAAATTTGTTTGCCCTTCAGAAACAAAAGATTCAATACCTTTTTTATATTCGCCTTTGTAATACTTTTTAACTTTTGAAAGTTGGCGCTTTTCGGATCTATCTAATTGCTTTTCAAAATCCGTTTGCCATTTATTTCTGTTTATCTTCATACGTTGCAACCTTTATTCCTTTAATTTCTTGTTTAGGCGCTTCGGCCTTACTTAGAAACTTATTAACGTCCACGTCTACCGGTTCAATAGGTTGATCAATGTCCGCCGCTTTTACCGGAATTAAGTTTGCCGGAATAAAGTAATCGTTTAAAACTTCGTTTTCTTCGTCAACCCCGTATGACATTACAGAACGCTTTTCGTTTGGCGTAACCCACCACGCCTTCGCTAATTGATCGACAACTTTGTCGGCCTCTTCTTGCAATTCAGGAATAACCGTAAAATCGAATTCAATACAAAGTTTGTTCCCATACTTAGGCGCCAACCATCGGTTTAATTCGTCTTTAATTTTCAGCAATTCAGGAATAACAGCGTTTTGATACAATGCTTTTTTCGCCTCTCGCATATTGTTGTAAGAACTCGCATCAGTATTGTTTAGCAATTGTACCGGAACGTTGTAAATGTTACAAAGATCTTTTATCGATGCGTTGTATTGCTCAATTAAAGAAACATCTGACGCGTTTAATCCAAAGTTAACCCAACTTAGTTTTTTTGGCGTAATGATCACGTCACCGGCATTGTCGGACCCTTGGAATTGTCTTCGGAATTTATCTTTTAATTGTTGCGCTTGCACTTGGTTTAAATCACCCTCTTCAGACATTAATAAACCCCTTGCGGTTTGGTTCTGTAGATATTTAACACCCGTTTGAACGGCTTCGTTGTTTGTTGTTAAAGTTCTAAGACCGGCGCGCAATGGTGATTGACCATAAAGATGCGATCCCGTTCCGTCATAATACGGATTAAAATCTTTTATATGGCAAATCTCAGACGCCGGAACTTCAAAGTTTCCGTTGTATTCTACTTTATATTTTTGTACTGGCTGCATAATACCGCCCGAAACGATTTCCATTACCTGAGATGGCATAACATAAAGTTCTGAAAACTTTCCCGCTTTTGCTCCCGTATCAGGCCCCAAACCGTATATATAACGGTTTCCCGTTAATTTACCGAATGATATTAGTTCGGTCATAAATGAATTGTATGATTGGGCCGGATTTGGACGATCTAAAAGTTCGTGCAATTCTGTGTCTTGCAATTCAACTAATGCTTTTTTTTGTAATAAAGCCGCCTTGTTTATTGTGCTGCTGTCAATTGATCCGCTTGTGATTGATTTGTAGCGCTTGTAGTCGTTTGAATTTTTAACTTCGTAAATCTGAAACGGAATTGTTGTTGCCGCTTTAGTTATTAAATTAATTATCGAATAAATAGTCGCGTTTTTTCTGTATCCTTCTGTAATGTATGAATCGTCGTTTTCGTCATTCCAAACAATAGATTCGCCCAACCAATTGTAAATCGCGCGATTATAATCAGGATTTGTGTTTTGAACGTTTTTATTTACTATAGATTTTAATTTGTCGATGAAAGAGGCCATATATAAAATGTAAAATTTTCGTAAAAATACAAAATTAAAATTTCTTTTATACGATATAAAAATTATTGATTAAATTCCTTTCGATTGCGTATGACGTGACATCAATATGTTCGTCATGCTTTGCGTTTGGAAATGTACTCACTTGCTGAATATACGCATCGTTCCAGTTGTCCTTAATTAAATAAACTCGGCCCCCTTCTATAAAAGGCGAAGACGCTCGCGCTCGTTCTATTTTTGAATAACGAACAAAGTTTGTTTTAAGTTCTGAAACATTAAAGTTTGTTTCACGCCTTAACAATTGGACCAATGATTTTCCCGACGCTTTAGGTTCGACTAAAATTTGCGTCACGTTAACCCCGCACGATTTTACAAAAGAACTAATAAAAGATTTCAACTCCGGCATTTCCAAATATTTATCAATGCTTTTGTATATGTAAAGATTGTCGCCGCTTTTACCGCTTATTTGAATACCCGTTGGATCGTTCTTTGTGTCTTTTGTGTACGCGCCATCAATATACATTTCGAAATCAATATCGCTTGGCATTTCTGCGCGATTAATAATCTGAAACCAATCTTTACGCCATTCGCCACCTTCAGGCGGTGAAGGAATTTGTAAGTATTGGCCCGAAAATGTATAACGATCCGCTTGTCTTATTGCCTCTAATTCGTCAAATGAATGCTTTTGCGGCCATAACGGAACATTCTCTTCGTCTAATGCTGAAAGTTTTAAATGATGCCATTCTTCACCTGATCCGCCGTCTAATAAATACCCGGATAAATCTTCTTCATGTAGGCGCTGCATTATTACAATAATTGGAACGTCCCTATCATTCACACGAGATCGGATCGTTGTATTGTATCTGTTGTTTATGAATGATCTTCGAACGTCTGACAACGCGTCGTCTGGTTTTAATGGATCATCAATAATAATTGCGCCACCACTACCGGCCCCGAATCCAGTTATTGCACCCCCTGAGGCCGTCGCATATACTCCGCCCCCTTCAGTTGTGTACCATTTTTTTTGCGATTGTGAATCACGCTTTAAGTTTAAACCCCAAACACGTTGAAACGCATCTGAATTTATATATTCTTTTGTTGCTGAACTATTGTCCAACGCTAACGAATCCGAATAACTTAAATGGATAAACTTTGAAGACGGACGCTTTGCCAACGACCAAGCGATAAACATTTTAACAGCCAATTCCGTTTTTCCATACCTTGGCGGAATGTTAATGATCAAACGTTTTATTTCGCCACTTGAAACACGTTCGAGCGTATCGGCCAACGTTTTGTGAAACTCTGCAGCTATAAACTTCTTACCGGTATTTTCTTTAAATATATAACGCGTAAAGAATAGCAACGAATTTTCGCATTTTTCCTTTATAATCCCGTTAATACTCATTGTCTAAAATATCGTCTATTTTTTTCCTTGCATCGTCTGAAAGTTTAGACGTTGAAACCTCTGCAGTCATTTCAACCTCTTTGCGCTCAATGTATCCGCGTCGTTTTCCTTTTGTCTTTAAATAAAAGATCGTCGCCGTTGTGTTTCCTTCTTTGATTTGTTTATGCAATTGACTTTCTGCGAAATCTAAAGTAAGGTTCTGCAGTTCGTCTACAGATTCGCGAAACTTTGAATCATTGTTGTAATATTTATAAAACGTTGATCGATTGCAGTCAACAATTTTGCACGCTGTTGTAACAACTCCCAATGATTTCTCGAGCGCCTCTAATAGATTCCCTTTTAATATGTTGCTTTTTGTCGCCATATTGCAAAGTTATATAAATTAACGCATATAAAAAAACCCCTACATTTCTGCAAAGGTTTAATCAATTAAATAGCTTTTTAGGTTTTTCCTTTTATACACTATTCCAACACGTTTATTGTTTTAATTTTAATTTAACTTTTAAGATTTCCAATTTTATTTCCTTTTCCAATTCCTGAAGTTCTTTAAACAAATAAACGTTTTCCGTTACTTCTGCGAAATCTTTTAATTTTTGTAACCTTTGATTCATAATTTTATTTTATTTCGATTGATCCGTTTTCTAATAATATTGCGTCTGAAACTTCTGAAAGTTTTTCTTTGTCTAATGAATAAGCGACGCAAACCTCTTGTATTTTACTGAAGTCATTAAATGTAAATTTCTGCAGTAACCAACGAACAAATTCTAATTTATTAGCAACTAACTTGTCGCCCAATTCGTTGTCGTCAATATTTTCGACCTTAGAAAAGTATTCGTCTTCTATGTTAATTAAGTCGTTTAACGTCCTTTTAACGTTGTTTTTAACGCGTTGTTTAAATAACCCACCCGTTTGGGCCTCTTCTAAGAAATGAAGGTTTACAAACGACGTAATGATCGCACCGCCGATTTGTTCTAATTCTTTGTTTGATAGTTTCATCTTTTAAATACTTTTATTGAATCAATAAATTCAATTATTTTATTAAATAAATATTTCACAAATTATATATTGAAGACAATGCCCGCAACTGTACGCCCTACGAAATAACCTAATATTAAAACCAAAGAAATCATTTGTATTTTGTAAGATAGTTTGCCAAGTTTTGCTGCTGTAGATAATTTTTTCATTTTGTTTGTTTTATGTGTCATTGCTTCGTTGCAAGATGGCAAATCTAAAAGATTTTTTTCAATTACAAAACTTTTTAAAAGAATTTTTTTATTTATTTACGAAAACTTTACGAAAACTTTTATCGACCGCACATTTCGCAAACGTCTTTTGGATCATTATTTTCGTCGTTACTTTGTTGATCGTCTTCAGTAGGTAAATCAAAGACGGGCAAATCAAGGCCCCAGTCAGATAATTGTTTTACGTCCCATTCATTTGCTAAAATATCCCAATCCCATTCTCCGAAACCTGAATTGTCTTTTATAATGAATTCGCGCTTTTGGGCCTCAGTTAAACCGGTTTCAATATGAATAGGAATGTCAAAGATCCCCGCAGATTGGCACGCCTTTAAACGCATATTTCCGCCCAAAATTGTCATTGTTTCATCAACAACGATCGGACGAATTAACATCATCCAAGGTGCGGACTTTACAGATTTAACAAGTTTTTTAAATTTAGCATCTTTTATAAAACGCGGATTTCCCGGAGTTTCTTTTATAGTTTTTATATTTACTATTTTACGCATAAGAATTTTTTAATATCTAAATTGCAATTGCATAAAAACCAAATAAATATTTATTTCTTTAAATTCAAAACCGGCCTCGCGATCGTAATATTGCCATCCTAAAATCATAGCATCCGGAGCAATCAGAATTAAATTTATTTCCATAATTTACGTTTTTATACCTTCCAATATTTATCGTAAAGATATAAATATAATTCCCAAACCTTGTCGCAAGCGTCGACGTTTTCATAAAGCGTTGGCGAAACGACTACCGTCCCATTGTTGTTGATTTCTACTTTTAAACCCTTTTTTGTAGGTTTTACGCCGACTTTAATATTATTTTGTATGCACCATTGCATTGCTTTGTAATGTTTTTCCGTTACTGGCTTAAACCGTTGTATTTTCTTTTTTGGCATTTCTTTAATTTTTATCTCTTAAACCCATATCAATACCAATAAACAAACCAATTAAAAAAAAACCTATCGATATAATAATGAGATCAAACATATTTTAAATTTTTAGAATGGTAAATTGTCGGTAATAACTTCAAACTTTTTTGACGCCAAATCAATATCTTTATAAATACCGCCGGAATCAAAATCCGGTGCAATCTCAAATTCACCAAGTTGACCGTTTTCTTTTCGTTTTACTTTTTCAATATACATTTTTACAATGTCGGATTTGTATTGCGTTTTTTGACCTATGCATCTAAATACGATCATTCCGTTATATGCTTTGTTAAAGAAATCCGCACTTCCTGAAATATCATACAACGTCGGTTTTTTATAGTTTCCATTTTCCGATTCAATTTTTCGCGGGTGCGCCACTAAAAATAAATGTGTATTTGTTTGCTGACAAAATTGTGTTATTTGTGAAAGCGCTTTTCCGATATACGAATGATCCCGTTGCGCTGAATGATCGAGCATGTTCCAAGGATCAATCACAACCACGTTGACGCCCTTTTGAAATACCAATTCACGAAACGCGTTTAAAATACCTTCCAACGTTAGATTTTCCAAATCAATTTTGACCCAAAAAAAATTGTCTTCTATAAAATCCTTTGTTAAATTCAAATCGTTATTGTCGCAATTCTTTTCGTTTAATTTGTTCGCGATCCTTTTTATATGGCCTTCATATGGAAATGATTCCGGCGAAAACATAGCGCAACGCATCCCATGATTGACCGCCATATTGCAACAAATTTGATCTACAACGTCGGATTTTCCGGAATTTGGTATTCCAGTAACAACGGTCCACTCGCCCAATGCTAACTTAAAATAACTATCTGAATTCGGTAAACCTATTGAATAATTTTTAACACCGTTTTCGTTATAATTTAAAACGTTTTGCCAAATATCATTGACATTTAAAACGCCTTCCAACGGGAAGTTTTTTGCGGCTTTTATAACTTGTCGCAACGCTTCACCCCCTTTAGAAATTAAAATCTCGTTTGAATCTTTGTATTCACCAAATTCAACGTATTTACATTTGTAGGCGCCAAACCTTCGGGCCAATTCGTTTCGGAGTTCGATTCCCGGGTTGTCGTTGTCGGTGCAAATTATAATTTGTTTTTTATCTTTAAAATATTCAAAACAGTTGTCCAAATATTCCAAACGTGCATTTCCTTTTGATGCGCCATTGGGTACACTACAAACGGAATAAATTCCGGCCTCGTGCAAAGACAACGCGTCCATTTCACCTTCAACAATGTAGACGGTATCCATTTCAACAATGTTGTCCAATCCGTAAAAAACCAATTCAGCGCCTGAAACCATTTTAAAGTTTTTTTCAGCGTCCCGATATTTTACATTGATCAACTCGTTTTTTCTATAGTAGTTAAAATTTACTGCAGTTCTTTTTTTACCAACTTGCGGGAAATATTCTATTGATTCGCCGATTTTCCAATGGGCCAAAGTCGGTTCGCTTATACCACGCTTCCCAAACCAATCAATTAATCCTTTGGATAAATTTAATTTTATTGTTTGCGGTTTTATGTATTCCGGCTTTTGTTGAAATTTAGTTGTTCCGCTGTATCCGCAATTGTGACAATTAAAAAGTCCCTTTTCAACATCTACAGACAAACATTTGTCGCGTTTGTTTTTTCGTGTCGCGCTGCATTTTGGACATTGCGTTTTAATTTTTCCCGCCGTTTTGTTACCGACGTCAATTCCTAAGTCGTTAAATGATTTCATAATTTTGTTTTGTTTTTGCTAAATTAAAAATATTTCTTTAATTACAAAGAATATTTTAAAAATAAAAGTTCGTCTTCGCTTAAAAGTTGCTTTTGTTCTAAGCAGTACGCCATAACGCGCGTTTGTTTTAAATTCTTTTCTTGAAAGATCATTTCGTTTGTTGCGTAACCTTTGAACTGATAGTTTGGATACTTTTCACAAATGAAAAATGCAAAAATGTCGACATCGCATTTGTTGTACTCTGGAACCATCAACGGATTTTGTTTCTTTGAAGTTTTTACGTCTACAGTAAACCCGGTCCAATTCGCGTCGTAATCGTCTGTTTTTTGCCTCTTAGAAGTATTTTTAATTTCAAAATCAGGAAAACAATTCTTTTCCCTACAAAAAATGTATTCAGCACCAAAACCCAAAACGTTCAAATTAACGCCTCCAATCTCTGCGACCCTACCTGAACCATCCCAACCAGTTTTTTCTTTGTTAGATTGTCGCATTTGAGCAATTAACGATATAATTTGCTGTTCGTATTTATCCAGTTTATAAATTTTATTTATTTCCATCTAAAACGTGTTTTTTTAATTCGTTAAACTCATTAGTTTGCATTAGTTGCTTAATATGAAATTCAAACAATTCTCCGGCTTTTGTTTTTGCGCCTAATTCTTTGGATCCATCCGCCGCACTTGTATAAATAAAATACTTTAAAAGGCCTTTTACTTTTTTGTAACCTGAAGGTTTTGTTTTTGCCTTTTGATTGATCATAAAACGATCGATATATTTAATTCCGTTTTTATCTAAGTTCCTAAATTTTAAAATACTTAAAAAGTTAGTTTGCCAAAACTCATCGTTTCGAAGATCTTTTGCAACATTGTAAACATCCCGCAAATCGTATTTATCAATCCTTTGAATTTTATCCAAGCATTCCAACCATCGCATTTTTTGGCTGTCTGAAGTTGGTTTATACTTATTAGGAAATAGTTCTACAAAATGCGGAAACGCCTTTAAAACGATTTCATTAAACAAAGGCGCTTTCGATTTTGTGGGTATTTCTTCTTTTAATATTTCTTTATTAGTTATTACATTAGTATTTATAGTATTACTTTGTGGCGGATTTACCGGGGCCGGTTTTACCGTCGCGGTTTTCACCGTTGCGGTTTTTACCGTCGCGGTTTTTCCCGCTGCGGTGGATTTCTTAGGTTTGTCGTTTAAATAGTAGTTATAGCCGGCAAATTTACCGTTGTTCCTTACTTCTTTTCGTACCAAAAAACCCGTCTGAATTAATTCTTTTAGGCGCTTATTTATCGCATCTTTGCCATCTTTAAAATGTCCGCAAATAAATTGAACGGTCATTTCTGTTTTTGCCTCGTGTGAAAATAACCAACAATAAAGACCGGTTGCACTTGAAGAAATTCCTTTGTGCCTGAATATCGAATTCGGTATTATTGTAAAGCGTGAAAATTTTTTCGGTTTGTAAATTTTGTTTATTTCCATATTGTAAAAAAAATATCCCTATCGAATCAGCGGTTGCGGGCGCGTCATCAATAGGGTATCTATAAAGTTTTTCTGTTGCCGCAACTCAACATTTCAAAGATAATAAAAGTAACGTTACAAAATGTAATTATATTTTATTTTGTCACAAAAAACACGAAATTCGTTAAAAACCTTTTTTAAATCTTTCATGTCAATGTGCGAATCTTCGTATTTATACCAAAGCAATTCGATTAAAAGATCAAATTCAACCCTTGTTGAAGACCCTACATATTCGTAAGTCACTGCTAATTTGTCCGCACCTGATTGCGTCCATCTAATTTTTTGATTTGTGTCATCAAAATAAACCCCTTTATATTTCATTTTTTTGCAATTTATATTTCATTTTTAAAATATTTATCTATAGTTTCGACGCAATCGTCAAAATTGTTGTGCCAAGCTACCGTCCAATTGCTATTTTCAAGCCATTTAAGCCACTTTTTTTGATTCGGTGTTGGTTTGTTATACTTATACTTTAATTCTATAGCTAAACCGCCTTTATTTTTATTTGGCGTAAAAATCAATAAATCAGGAATTCCGGGTTTCGCTCCCAAATATTTCATTTTGAATTGTTCAAACGGTGATCGTTTACCTTCATTCATTGGGTGCGTAAAAATTGCATCAGGATAAACCATAATTATGTAATTCATAACAGCGCGTTGAAGTAAATCTTCGCCCTTTAAATACTTTTCAAATGGATTCCCTTTGCGCATTTTAAATTTTATTATCTAATGTTTGGATAATGTGTCTAATTTCTGATCGTTCAAATACTTCATTTATTTCACCGGTTTCGGTTTTGATATTGATTTTGTAATGATCTTTTTTTACTTCTTTAATTGTTACCTTCATTTTAATTGCTTTTATTTTTTGCTTTTTTTAATATTTCAACTTCTTTTATTAAAATATCTTTTGCAATTTTAAGCAATTTAATTTTGTATTCCGTTTTATCTGTTGTAATTTTCTCAACAGTTACGACGTTTATTAACTTTTTTTTTAAATTGTCGAACTTTTTTCTATAAACCGGTTCAAAACTCATCCAGTTATCCAAATTTTTTAAAGAATATAAAACGGACGAATGATCTCGACCAACAGCGCCACCAATTGCAGCCGTCGACTTTGTTGTTGTTTTTCTTGCCAACCAATAATATATCGCCCTTGTATATACAACATCTCTATTTCTTGAATTTTTTGTTATATCAATTTCAAAACATTCGCTTACGTCTTCAATAATATTTCTTAACTCCATAGTTTTTTTTATAAAATTAAACTTCCGTCTTCTGAAAAATTAGCCCATATATAGCCCGAAATGATTCCGGTTTCAACATATATTTTCCAATCATTAAACGCCCTTTGCCAACCTCTTCGACCTTGTTGGATCATTTCTTCGCTTAAACCGTAAACCTCAACCGAAAACGGATAATTTGTTTCGACCGCTACAAATCGAAAGTTCTCAGCCGGAACGCCTAACATATCCGAATAAAATGCGCATTGTAAATGGTATCCGTATTTGTAAACGTCGCGTTTAAATGCATTCGGCGAATTGTCTTGACAAGTTTTAACGTCTGAAATAAAATTTTCAACCTTGTTTAAAACGTCGGGCCTAACTCGAACGTCTATTTCTTCGTGCTTTGCGTAATGCGACAACTCAATTTCGCCTTTGCAATACTTTTGCGCCAAATCGTGATTTCTGAAATTCTTTAAAATCTCGGTAATTTTATTATGATCGTCAAAAGATAAAAGCAATTTGCCTTCGGCTTTTTTTGTTTCAATCTCGAACGCTTCTTTTCCCGCTTTTGTTCTGCGATCAATTTTTGGCATTACATGATAATCTTTGTAATACAATTCCGGTTCTAACATTGCACAATGTACCGCGGACCCCAAGGCCATTGCAGACGATTCAAACGGTTTTTGGTTTAAAAAGTGATAAACCGATTTTTTAAATATTGTTTTCAATCCCGAGGCGCTAATGCCCGGCGATGAATGATAAACTTCGTTGCTGTCAAATTTTGTTGTCATAATTAATCGTTTGTTTCGCCTAAAATAAAATTGTTTTGTTCTTTTACTGTTTGTTCTAAATCTACAATTCGTTTTTCCATTGCCTTAATTCTAAATAGTAAAAATTTAATTTGTTCGTCCATAATTTTGTTTTTTTGATACTTAACGGGAATCGAACTCCCTTAATGTTTTTCCAAAAGTAAAAAAATATTTTCATTTTACAAAACTATTCACAAAAAAAATGCGATCCCTTTTGAAACCGCACTTTTAAAATAATTCAAATAACAATAATTAAAAAGGTAAATCGCTGCTTTTAGGCGTTGTATTTACTTCTTGCGTTTTAGGTTTCCAAGTGTTTAATTCGGCGTAACATTTACCGGATTGACCCCTTTTAAGATCAATATTAACCCAACCGTTTGATTCATTCGCTTTAATAAATCCGATCGCTTCGTCTACTTTTAAAGATAACGACGCTAAAACAAATTCAGGTGCTGAATCATTTCTTTTTACTAAAAACCCGTCTGCAAATTTTTTGTCTGTTGTACTCATTTTTTTACTTTTTTAAATTAAATTTATTTACTATTTTTTCCCTATACTCTTTTTTCATTTTAAACGTCTTCATTACTTTTTGCGCCTGATCTTCAGTTGCTTTTAATGTTGCGTTTAATTGCGCTTCTGTTAACCATTTACGGCCATCTTCTGCCGTTGCTTTCTTTTGATTGCCTACAGCGTTTTTTACTTCATCAGCCGATGCGATCGAAGTATCAATTCCGATACCTAAATAACCCAACGCGCGGCCCAATGCCGAAGTGAATCCATTTTCAACAAATGACGTTTTATTAATATAACTTGAATCCCGGTATTCCTGAGCGTGCGCGCTTGCAATTTCGTGACCTTTGTCATTAAATAAAGAAACTTTAAAAATTCCTTCTTTGTCATCTATTGAAACAATTGTTTCGATAATTTGCCACCCTTTAAAACTGGCTTGACTTCTAAAATAAATCAGCCGTTCGTTTACGGTGATGTACTCTTTTCCTTTGATGTTAATTGTTTTCATAATTTAAATTTGTTAAATGTTTAATGTTACATTGATCCCGGACATATCAAAAGAATTTGATTGTAATAAATGAACTTCGCCGAGTGTAAAAGTTTGTGGATTTTGTAAACGTGATTTTAAAGTCGGCATCGTGCAACGTAATATAGCACAAACGTCATATCTTTTCAAATGCAATCGTTTCATTTGTTCCTTAAATTGTTGTTCAAACATAATTTTTATTTTATTTGTTTGACGCAAAAATAAAAGAATATTTTCAATAAAAAAAATAATTTTCAATAAAAAACCGCCGAAATACTAATAAAAGTAAATCAGCGGCTGACAAACAAAACAAAAAAAAAAGTATTTTTAATCTGAGATTTTGACATCAATATTTAAATCGTTGTCATTGTTTGGAACGTGTGAAATGACTTTAAATTTTCCTGATTTTACGCCATAAGTTAAACCGTCAATAATGGAAGGTTCTTTGTCCTGAATAACATCAACCCAATTAAACCAAATTTTATTTTCAAATGACAAAGGTTTGTTTTCTTTGTTTCTAAAAGTTCCTTCGTATCGAATACAGAAATCACGAAAATCGTTCATAATATTCTGATTTTTAATTTCTGAAATTGTTTTGTATTCTACAGAATCCCAAAGAACACCGCCGTTGTAATTAATAAATTTGTCCCTACTTCTAAACCAATGTTTATTCCTCCCTATTGTATCGGTCGGAAATAGTATCGATTTGAATGATTTTTTAGAAGTATAATCTGTATTGTCTGATCTGTAAGAGTTTACCTTTGATGAATTAGATTTTTCTAATTCAGATTGAAATCTGTTTACAACAAATCGATCACTGTCCTGAAAAATACTAACATTGTCGAAATATGTTCTATTAATAACTTGTTCTTGACTTGCTGTTGTGTTTAAAATAATCAATTCTAAATTTCTAATAAATGATTCTTCTTGTTGCAAATCTTCTTGATCTGACGGATCTTTTAATGTACCACCAATTTTAGACCAACTGTTTATTTCATCGGCTTCGACTTCATTTATGTAATATGACGTTTTCCAAATTTTATTGTCATTATCCCAATAAAGATCGGGATTTGCAAAAACAGAAGTTCCCGAATAAATTACATATCTAATTTGTGCCGGAATTTCTATTGGTGAATCTATATAATAAGAAATATTAAATTTAACATTTCCCAAAATCTCGTTTGACATTCTGTCGTTTGTTTGACGTCCACCTTGCGTAAACTTTCTTATTGTTTTAAAACATTCAAAATCGCCGGAATATGGTGCATTTACTAATCGCATGGATTTTGAACCTTGACGATCTATTTGGTCCGTAGAAATTTCCGCCCTTTGTGCAATTATTATCCAACCATAGGTCCCATATTCAAAACCGGAATTATTATTCCAATATGACTTCCCAAGTTGTGACGTTGTAAGTTCTTGTGAAACGCTCGACAATGGTTGAAGATATTCCCTTGTTAAATTGTTTTCAATAGGCGTTAAATGTTCGGGTGCAATCTTAACCGTCGGTATTGTTGGCGCACCATTTGCGACGCCTAAATAACTAAAACTTAATGTATCAACAAATTCATTTTTCATTGACTTTAAACGCTCGTTTATTAACTCCCTTATATTGTCGGCTGAACTTTGCGCCTCATTTAAAGAAATTAATTTATTTTTTACAGTTGAATCAAATACATTTGAATTTTCTACAATGTGCCATTTTCCAAATGATTGAAAAATTCTCATATTGTATGTGCTAAGTAATAAATTTAATTGCTCTTTTGCAGTATATAAATCAAAACCACTTTTTAGTTCATACAAATAATTTGGAAACGTTGTTGTGTTTGGAAATTTTCTAAGAGTTGGAACTGCTTGCGGATCTTGCGGATCTATTTCGGCAAATGTTAAATCATTAGAACAAACAATATCCAATTCAAGTTCTAAATTTTGTAAAATATCTGCAATCCTTAATATATCAGTTGTCGTGTTTCCGCTATCAATAAAATCATCTGCTGAAACTGGTGCGTCGTATTCGCCCAACGTCCCAAGTCCATCAAATGCATTAAAAGAAACCGCATAAGGCGGCGCTGTCATCTTTTCCTTAAACCTATCAACAACCAACCAACCAATCCAATAATCCTTCCAAATGGTAACCCTTTCGTCGTTTATATTTTTAGCAATGCAACTTAAAGATTCAACACCTCCGCCGTCATTATTAACGTTGTTTTCGTAAAATGTAGAAATTTTGTAATGATCGGGCAAAATTGATGAAATACATTCAATTGATTCATACATTCCGCCATCGTCTGCAATTCTACTTTCGTAAGTTTCTGGAATGGTTTCAGAATATGAAATTTTAACCTGATATTCTCGTTCATTAAATTTGTAAAAGTCATCGTATTGAACCGTATCGGTAACCATTAAATTTAGGTTGCAACTTGATCCGACTATTGAAGTATAAAATTCGTCTTTTGTATTCCATTTTACGACAACCGGTTCACCTGATCCAACCATTGGCAAAACTTCGCCGGTATAATCTTTTTTTAGTATTTCGACTTTTTTCAAATATCCTAAAATATCGGAAAATTCTAATCTATATTTTACGCCGTATGCCATTTATGTATTTTTTTAAAATAATCTGTCTGCTGTTTCGTTTGCTCGCTGTATTGCAATCAAAAGATCTTGTCCTTCGATTCTAATTTCACCGCCTACACTAACGTGCTGAGATCCGCCCGCCCCGCCGATCATATTTTGTAATTTATTTAACGGCGCTATAACTTCCGGATTTTGACGCGCTCCCGGATATTCACCAACCAACCCCATAGTTGGCCCTGAAACAATCCCACCATTTGCGAATGCTGTTGCACCGCCACCGCTTCCAATCTCGCCGGCTTTTGCTTTTGCAAATGATCCTAATGCAACCAATGCAATACCCGCGGCAATTGCAACCCCCGGGTTTAATGATTGTAATGATTTTTTTATTCCTTCAACACCAACACCAATCGAAATCGCCAATTTTCCCATTTGCATTGCCATTGTTCCGATTGTGGTTAAAACCACTTTTGATAAACTTTGTGCCAAATTACCACCGGACGCCAACGCTTGGCCTAAAGATTCACCGATTCCGCTTGCTAAATCTTGCAAACCACCTTCGACAATATCTTTAACGCCCGCCGCAAAATCAGCAGCATTTTGTAACGCTTGCGCTCTTTTTTCGTCGTTTACCAATGCAATTGCATCGGCTTGCGCGGCTAAAAGTTCCGTTGTATCTAATCCGTTTTGTTCTGCCAACGCTATAAGTGTCGCATAATGGGATTTTATATTTGCAATTTCCAAGGCCTTGCGTTCTTCGTCTGTTGTATTTGACGAATCTGCTATTTTGTTTTTTATATCTAAAAGACGATTGTTTTCGTCCGTTTCAATCTGAGCCAATGCCGCACCTTTTGCTTTAAGCAATGCCTTTTGTTTTTCGGCATCTTTAGATGATTTTGATATTAAATCGTCGTAATATTTTGTTACTTCTGTTTTTCTTGCCTTATATGCAAGTTTGTCGTTTGTTATTAGCGCTTTATTTATTTCGTCGCTAAGTGCTTTTAACTTTGCAGCCGCTTCAGGATCAACAACCGGTGTAACGGTGAATTTTTTTCCTTTAGGAGTTCCCTTTGAAGTTCCTTCTGCAGTTGCTGTTCCTTCTTTAGATCCTACAACGTCGGCCTCTAAAGTTAATTTCTTAATTGTTTTCTTTTCTAACGCATCGTTAAAATTGTCGACAACCGTTTCGCCTAATTCTGTAGCGTTGGCTTTTATTCCGTCAACGGCTTCATTAAACCCGTCCGACATTGCCGCACCAACTCCGGAAAATCCTTTTTTAATTTTTGCAATATCGAGCGTTAAAACTCCCATTATAATGTCGCCAATACTTCCAAAAATGCCCATTACTGCTTTTCCGAATGCTTTAAAAATTGTAATGATATTTTTAACCATAAATTTTGCATACGCAAAAGCGTTTTTAAATACCATTATTAATGCATTAATTCCGACCTGAACCAAAGCGGATTTGTTATACAATTCAATAAAGTAATTTGCGACGTCAATCACCGCCTTTTTTATTGGCTTCCAATTTTTTGCAATAACATAAGCAACCGCAGCCAATGCAGCAACAACCAAACCAATCGGTCCGGTCATTACAGTAAACGCCGCACCTATTGCCGGCGCCATTGTCATCAAAGTTCCAATGATTGCGATCACCGGTCCAAGCGCTGCAACAATTCCAATAAACGCAACTATTATTTTTTTCGTTGTAGGCGATAACGCTTTAAATTTTTCGCTTAAACTTGTAAAGAAATTCCCTAATTTTTCAACTACCGGCGCAACAGAAACAAGAATAACTTGACCAACTTCCAAAAGTGACGATTTCATAGAATTCAATCCCTTTGTCATTTTAAACGACGCCGATTGTGATGTCGCTTGAAACGCCTTGTCGGTTGCTCCCATTGAGTTGCTCAACGCGTCAAAAACTTTTCTATTTTCTTCTAATCCCGCGCCCGTTAAATCCAAAACCCCTTTTAACGCTCTAATGTTTGGAAATATCGCCGTTGTATCTTGACCGGTTTGTTTTAAACCTTGCTGCAGCATTTCCAAAGTTGACAATAAACCTTCTTCGCTCAATGATTTTTGAACGCTTTCAGTTGTCATGCCCATTGTTTCCAATGCTTTTTTTGCGCCATCCGTTGGCTTTTTTAACGATGCTAATATTGCATTTAATTGCGTTGCACCTTCGGACGCACTTGTTCCCGTCTTACTCATTGCAGCCATTGCAGCCCCGACTTGATCAAACCCAACGCCCATATTCGACGCAATCGGAATCACGCCACCCATTGCACCGGCTAATTGTGACGCCTCAAGTTTACCCTCACGAACTGCAGCCGTTAAAATATCTGTCGCACCTGATGCGCTTAAATTTTCTTTACCGTATGCATTTAATGCCGAAGTTGATAAATCTGCGATTGTTTTCGTTTCACCCAATCCAATGGCCGCCGCTTTTAAAGACATATTCAAAACGTCCATAGCTTTGTCGCTTCTTAGTCCCGCCGACGTAATAAAAAACAGCGCTTCGGCTGCTTCGTTTGCACTTTTTCCGGTGTCTAAAGCCATTTTTTTAGCTGATTCGCCCATTTCTTTAACCGCATCCGCGGAAACCCCTACGAGCGCCTGAATTGAAGTCATCGACTTGTCAAAATCAAACGCCATTTTAGTAGCTGCAGCACCCGCCGCAACAATTGGCAAAGTCAAACTTGTTGACATTGATTTTCCAACGCTTTGCATCTTTGATCCGAAACCTTTTAGTTTTGAACTTGCCGACGCTAAAGCCGCGTTTAATTTTGAACTGTCACCGGTTATATTAACTTTTAAATTTTGATCCGCCATATTAAAAAACTGTTGTATATTGACAAAAATACAAAAAAAAAGACGCCCTTATTTTAGCGTCGTTTTCTTATTCATTGATTGATACTTTTGCATAAACTCGTCCATTTCTTTGCGAGTTGATTTTGGTTCGGATTTTTTCTTTTTTCTAAGATCGTCAACCGGTAACGGAAACAATTGTTCCGGTTTCAACATTTGTGACTTCTTTTGACAATTTACATTGTATATCATCATAGAAACGTAACGGGATTGCTCCCAAGCTAAGTTCACGTTTGAATGATACGATTCCGCCATTAAACCATTTTCCCGCCAAGTTTGCCGCCAAAAATCATCGGGCAAAATACCAATCCGCCCAATATAATAATCGGTTAAAGAATCAAAGGTTAATTTCTCTTTGACGGCTTCGGCTTTGCTGTATTTCGAACCTCGTTGTTTAGAGAGTTTCCAAGTATTTTTGATTGACTCATTGTTTCAACGATTTCATTAATCTTTTCAGCGTCTAAATCGTCGAGCCAAGTTCCAACGGTATAAATATTATAATCTACTTCGTTGTTGTTTTCTAAGTCGTTTGCTAAAGTTGCGGAATATATTAACGCCCTTAATCCGGATAAAGAAATTCCTGATTCGAAAACGGATCCGATTTCCTGAAGTGATACGCCCATTTGTTCGGTGAATTCCGCCCAAAAGTTCATTGAAAAATGTAATGTTCTTTTTTTACCGCCTACATTTACAGCGATGTAACCTCTTTTTTTGTTTGTCATTTTTTAAAAGATTTTGATTAATAAAAACAAAAAGCCATCGCCTAAATTAGACGGCGGCTTTTATATAGTAAAAACTAAAATTAATTAGTTTGTTGATTTTACGATTGCTCCCGTAATAGTTAAAGAACCGCTGTAAGTTACTGCTGATTCCATTTCTGCTGACATTTCAACACTTGACAAAAATGCTTCTGCTGTGTAAATTGCGTCACCTGATTCAGTTGTTCCAAAAATGCAAGTTAATTGCGTTCTTGCCAAAAGAAAATCTGCCATTTCGATCGCGTTTGATGCGTCATCATAAGCAACTAATCCCTCGAAAGAAATTTCACCACCTTTTACGCCTCCGATATACTCAGAAAATCCATTAGAATCTTTTGTTGTTGCCTCCGGCGTATCCATTGACAAAGAAAGTGAACAACTTGTTGTGTGACCAACAGCAGCGCCTTCGATTTGTAGTATTAAATTTGTTCCGTTAAAAACTCCCGTTGTAGCCATTATATATAAATTTTATTGTTATTTAAATTTTTTGTAAATATACTAAATATTTATTTATTTGATTTTAATATTGCTTTTTGAATATCTGCCAAAGATATACTTAATTTAAAAGTTATATCTGCCGACCATTTTCCAATCGGTTTACCATCTTTATACAATACAACAAAAGGAACGGCCCGAACTTTATTCCTTATATTTTCCGGTTGATCTTCTAAATACGCCTTTTTATGTTGTACGTTTTGCAGTTTAGCTATTTTCGCCGGATTTGTTGAATTCCATTTTGAGTTAATTTCTAACAAAACATATTTTTGCGAATACATATTTATAGAAGTAATAAAAAATAAAAACAGACAAATCTTTCTCATGGCATTATTTTTTTTCTATAATTTGGTACAACTTTTCATCGATATTGTCTAACTTATTGCTGTTTTCCTCAACCCTTTTTTGTGTATTCATTATGGTTTCCCGAATCAATTGATCCTTTAAATCATATTCCGTCCGCGTAACTTGTGGCTTTGGAAGTTGTTTAGCTAAATCAATGTCTTTTTGTAAAGCAAAATACATTCCCACAAAAGAAACAACAAATGAAATAATAATTATTAACGTCTTAACGTCCAAAGTTACTTCGGTATTTTCAGAAATCTTATTATTCATTTTTTTTTATACAATTTAGAAACTTAATGATTGATAGTTTAAACCGAAAAATGTGTGAACGCCTTCGCCTTCAATTACTGCGCTATGATCGGCCCAACCTTCCGGGTGATCAACGTTACCGTCTTCGTCCGGAATTAAATCCGTCCAAAGAACGTCGACGTGCCAATCGTCCGACAATATAGGCGCAACGGTTTCGTTTCCGTCTTCGTCATATTCTCCCGGAGTTAAAACGATGTGTCCTAAATGAACAAAAGTTGATTTGGAAGTTGAATATTCGTTTCCGTTTTCGTCTGTTGCAATACCTAAAGAATCTATCGCGTCCAAGGCCTGATTTTGTGATGTAAAATTGTATTTACCGATTTTCATAATTTATTAATTTACTCTTGTTAGTTTAATATGTGTATTTGTTACTCTTGTTATTGTGTTAATGCAGCTAATTCGCTATTTGATAATCTTGTATCGTAAAATTTTAGGTTATTTACTTTAACGCTATTTGATAAATTAAATTGATTATTATAATAGTTTCCAAAGGTTATTTGGTTCATTGTCGGAACTGTACCACTTAAATCTGTTGCTATTTGATTACCATTTATGTATAATGCAAAATCATTTTGTTTATAAGCAAAAGCAAGTTTATATCTTTCGCCTTCGGTTGGATTATAAGAGTTGTTTGTAAATTGGTAAGAACCTCCATTGACCATAGCAACTACTAAAGTATTATTATAATTATTTAAAAAAAATATATTTTGATTACTACCATCATCTATTGATAATTCAAACAAATCTTCAGACGTATCTGTTGATTTATGCACTAATATTGCATCATAAAAAATAACTCCCTCTGTTTGTCCTATAACGTGAGATAAATTTTGAGTATCTGATAAATCTCTTACCCTCGTTACACCGCCACTTTGTAAATATGTAGGAATATACGATGTAGGGTAACTGCCTTGTTCTAATTGTGCAAAAGCCATATAAAGAAAACCCTCTTGATGATTAGCACCCATTCTAACATAGTTAGGATTTACTGTTGTAGATGTTAATGATATTCTATACCAGTCATTATCTAAAGGTTCTATTTTAGTATTTATCATTCCAGAAAAACCACTTGTTCCATCACTTTCTCCAGTTTCTAAATTCACTGAAAAATATCCGTTATCTCGAGTTCCAAAATCAATTCTAAAAACTTTAGCAGTACCTTTTTTTGCATAAACACTTAAACTATAAGTATTAGCACTTGTAAAACCCCGATAAATTTGATATGCTTGTGCAGCACTTGAACTTGTTGCTTTTACTGCTTTATTTCCTCCAAATGGGTCTGGAAATCCGTATTCGACAGTTGCATTACTCGCAGTTGACCATTGGTCTAATCGTTCTGATTTTGGTAAATTATTAGTTCTCTGCGGTTCCAACAACAAAGCACCTTTAGTATTTCCTTGAAAGTCAATTCTTGGTTCTCCACTACCAACTGTTTCGATTAAACCATCTTTGTTTACAACAGTAGCACTACTATTTCTGCTAAATGAAAAAGCTAATGGCTTGTAATTAGAGTTTAAATCGTTATAGGCAAGCACCGTATCTTTACCAGTTGCCCATTGTCCGTTGCCCAGTTTAAGTGTATTACTCATTGTGTATAATATTTAAGTTTAATTCGTTTACCATTTCTTCCCAAGTTCTGTAAGATGTAAGCGTTTCTAATTCAAGGTCTGTCAAAACTTCATCATAGTATGCAATTTCTTTTGTCTTACCGTAGAAATTATCGTTAGCACTACCTCTATTAAAGTTTAAATTATCTAAAACATTAGAATTATAAGTAACTCCAGAAGATGAGCCAATAACAAATCCGTTTACATAAAAATCACAACTTGAAGAATTGTACTTTATAGCTATTTTATTGTTATTAAATGCATTTCCACTATTATCAATTATTCCGCTTGTTATATAACCTCCATCTTTTCTGATAACTGCTGAAATTTTGTTTAAATAAACACCAAAAGAAATTGAATTATTGAAAGTATTATCTGATAAAGATATAGCAACATCACTACTATTCGCAGATATGTTAGCAAATAGTACACCTTGACTATCAGAAAACACTTCCGAGTTTCCAGAACCACTTGCAGTTTCTTGCACTCGAGTTTGGATTGTGCCTTGTGTTGGGATATATGAAGATAGGTATCCACTTTCAATTTGTGCGCCGTATATGTAAATACTATCGCCACCAACAACACCACCATTTGTTAAACCATCTACATTAGATAAATAAATAAATTTTAGACCAGATGATGTTAAAGTATATTTCATAGTACATCTGTACCACCCATTTCCAAAATCTTGTATTTCTCCAGTTGCATTATATGTAGTCCCTACAATTCCATTTTCTAAATCAAAATAAACAGCATTAGTTGTTGTTCCACTATCTGATAAAACTAAATAATTAGCAGTTTTCTTTTTTGCAAAAACAGAAAATGAATTTTCACCACTTAAAGAAATATTTACTGCATATACCCCACCTCCGTTGGTTTCTCCATTAGAAATTTCTAAAGTATTAACATTTAAAGTCCCATCTGGCGATAAAACATCTGCAATGTAAGGAGTTTCTATTCTTACCTTACTCCAATAAGAATTAATAAAATCCTCTGAATAAGTAAGCAAGTTTGTAGCTGCCTTTTCCAAAAGAAATACACCATCTTCGCTATCTTTATAATCTATTCTTGGTCTGTCGTTTTCTACAACCTCAATTAAACCTTCTTTGTTAACTCTTGTACCTTTACCAAAACCAGTATATGTAAAAGGTAATGGTTTAAAGTTTCCATCCTCATCATTATAAGCAAGAGTAGAACCCTTTTTAGTTGCCCACGTTCCGTTACCGAATTTTAAAGTTTGTGCCATATTATTCTATTGTGTATAATTGTCCTTCTGCCATCTCTTGAAAAGATACCCAAGAACTGATTTTTTCTAATTCGCTATCTGTTAATGCAGTATCAAAGTATTGTAGTTGTTTTATGTTTCCATAGAAATCAGCACTACTATTTGTATCTGAAAACCTTATGTTATTTAAACCAGTAGGAGTGTTTCCAATAACATCAGAAAAAGTTTTTATTCCATTTATAAAAGTAGAAAATTTATTTTGTTTATATGAAATTAATATTTTATTTATATTTGATGAGTTAACATTATCAAATCTTGTATAAGATGTAGAACCTTGAGCAACAATGTAAGTAAAAATAGTTCCGTCATTCCAAAGCCATATTTGAACCCTATTTGAACTTGTTCCATCACTTAAAGACAAAGCCCTATAATTTGTATCACTTTCATCCAAAGCACTTCCTTCAAACATCAAAACACCTTGCTCTGAATTAAAAGTAGCTGCTGAACCAGAACCATTAGCAGTTTCAGCTGAACGAGTAACACCACCAGATGTTCCGTAGTTGGGAATGTAGCTTGTTTTAAATGCTTCGTGTTCGTATTGCATCCCAAAAATTAAAATACCATTATCGCTATCTGCAATAACAGTACCGCCAGAATTGTCAGCTACACCAATAAATGGAAATCCTTGAGCAGTACTTGAAACATATGTAGATGAAATTCTATACCATCCATTTGGATACTTTTCAATTTTTCCTTCGTAATTTGTAGCTTCATAAACAACCGTTTCATTTGCTAAATCAAAAACACAATAGTAATTTGCGTTATTATCTGTGCCAAGTAGTGCGAAATCTTTTCCAGAACTTTTAACAAAGCAAGATACAGTACCTATTGTAGAACTTGATGACGATGTATAAAGACCTACATTACTTGAATTTGATAAAGGGTATATTAAAGTTGCGTTTAAAGTTCCATCTGGCGAAATAGCTTGATTATCTGTTACTGTTACAGAACCTCCAATTGTCCAATATGAAAAATCTTCTGAATACTGTATTCTTTGCGTTCTCTGTGGTTCTAAAATATGATGTGGGCATCCTTTTACAACACCATCAATCATTGGATAATTTAAACGCGGAACGTTGCTCGCAACCTCTTCGATTAATCCGCTTGAATTAATTCGCGTCGCGACTGATCCCCTCGCAAAATTGAAATCACCAACGCCATTGGTTGGAAGTACTGAATATATTTTTCCCGCTTTGTATCCTGAAGGTATTAACGCAAGGTTTGGGTTTTCTGATAAGGCCATAAATTTAATTTTAACAAAAATACTAAAAATTAATTTATAGGATATTTATTTAAAAGTTTTGGAAGTTATAAAAAGACGTTATTTTTTCCAATTTGTAAAGATCTTTTCAGCGGACCGCGCACCGAAATATCCGCCATAAACTAAAAGCAAAACAGAACTTAATAAATCAATCCATTTGTCGGCAATTTTAAAGCCATTTAAAGAACTATCTAAGACAATGTAAATGAATAACGTCAACGTTAAAAACGCAAGCGTTAAAGGCCTGATATTCTTTGTTAAATAACTATCGGTTTTATTGTCCGATTCCCAACGCTTTGTGACTTCTTGCATTTCCAACAAATCGTGATCCAATTCCTTTAAAAGAATTTCTTTGTCCTTCGGTTCGATTTTGTCGTCGTTTTTTATTTTATCCGCTAAAGAATTTAACGATTCAATTCCTGAAATGTTCCCGGCCAAATTCAATATTTCCGGCGCAATTGTTTTGCCTTGTTTTAAAAGCCATTGCAACGCTTTGCCTATATGTGTTTTTTTCTTATTCATCGCTGTAATTCCATCGGGCCGCTGTTTTTCTTATATCTGTATGCGTGAAACTATTGTAACGTCCAAGGCCCCCCTGAAGATATTCGCCTTCTTTTATTAGTTCTTCGATAATATCCGCCGTTTCGTTTGGCTTGTAATCTTTTACAACAATATCCGCAGCCCTTCCAAATAAATGTTGACTTTTTACAGACGATCCGGGTTGCTTTGCGTTATGTTTCGGGCATCTGTAAGCGCTGTTTATCTTTATTGGCGCATTTACTTTGTTTCGTAAAATTTGAAGTTGATTTGCAAGTTTCACAACGTTATTAAAAACGCCTTTAGGCATTTCACAACCGCAACGACATTCAAATTCGGATTTGCTAAAATTTGCTGTTAACTTCATATTTTAAAAATGGCTTAATACTGTGATAAATATATTTTCAACCGTTGCGGTGCAATTCGCTTTGTTAACTCTAACTTGAATTTTGCAACCGCTTGCAACCTCACTATTTCGGATAAAAATTTGCGTTGTTCTCGAATACCTTACGAGATCGTTATTGTTTGCAATATTGTCATGCATAAACTCAATAGTTTTCCCAGTATCAGGAAAATACAAACGTGCATCTAAACGCGTATTTGAGGCCCCCGCAGTAACGTCAAAATCGTTTCTAATGATCACGACTTTACCTTCACCAATTTCGGAAAAATCAACGGAATTGCTTGCGGAATTCCATAATTCGCCCGTCATATATGGCGGCTTGTATGTTGTAATTGTATTCGCTCCGGCTTTGTCGTTTGTTAAATCGGTCCAAGCGTTTTGCGCTAAATTTATAGGCGTCGCAGTTGTTGCAACGTCTTCATAATCGGCCCAACCGCCTTTTGTATCATACAATGAATTTACTGATTCTTTTATTTCGTTAACGTCTGCAGCGGATACGCGATTTATATCCGGCAATTCTGAAATTTGATTGTCGACTTTCGCCGTAAATGTAATTTTTGCCATTTCTTTATTTTATATTTTAATTATTTAGATTGTATAAAAAGTCCGTATCAATGCAACCCAACGCCTCAAGTTCTCCGCCATCGGCATTTACTCTATTAACATAATCGTTTTTAAACTCCAATTGCAATTCACTTTGTAAACCGGTTTCAGTTGGTAACGGAACAACTGCAATTTGTTCGATCTTGTTTGATACTTCTATAATTGCGCGGAAATATGTGTAATCACTTAAATCATTCTCGAAATATTTAACACCTTTATTTACTGAAGTAAACACGTTAAAACCGTTTGCATTTAAATCGACGTAACTTCCTGATCGCGTTCGGATTAATTCTAAACATTGTGAAACCATTAAATTGGTATCTAATTCGCCCCCGTCATCGGAATAAAATCGCGTTATGCATTCAATTCTCGTTATTGTTTCTGTTATAAATGACGTTTGATTGTTATCCGTTTCGTCTGTAGAAACACCATAAACACGAATCAAAGGATATTGCGCGTCTGTCGGTATTCTATTGTAAACCGGCACAACATTACCGCCAACCCTTACAGCATCTGTAAGTTTGGAAATAATTCCACGCCTTAAAAAATGTATCGCCTCTAACATATATTTTATTTTACTGATTTTCTTAATTCTTTTTTTAAACGTATAAATAAATCGTTTAAACCTTCGCGCGCTGAGCTAAAAAAGTAAGGCCTCGCGGGCAAATTTACTTCCTTTATTCCCTTGCCTTTAAATTGTTCCGCATAACTCGCGGGAATTCCAAGTTCTAACATATCGTCCAACTTCACCATTCCACCGGTTCCAAATTCAATATATGGTGCGTAATTAGCGCCCGCAATTACTTCGACGCTTTTGCCTTTACGCTCTGACTTAATCGACTGTTTTAAAGTACCCTTGTCAACCGGAGCGGCCTTCTTTGCTTTGCTTGCAATATCTAAACCGGTACGGCCCAACTCATTGGACAACGTTTGTTTATCAAACTTTTTTAAATTATCGAGTTTCTTATTTAATTTTTTTAAATCCGTCGCCGATATTTTAACGCTCATTTAGTTAGATTTTGACGCGGTTAATTTTGTTAAATAATCCAAATCAAATTCAAACTTTTCGTTTATCCTATAATTTTGTGAGGCGCCTTCTAATGTGAAAACGTCGCCGATCAATATTAAATCTGCTGTCTTCTTACGCATTAAAATTTCAACTTGAACTTCGTGATCACGTTTACCAAATTTCGCGTTTATTTCGCCGTTAATCTGCTTTAAATCGCACCAAACAGTTGCAACCGTCGAAAGCGTTGAATTAAACCCGCCGAATTGATCCGCAGTTTTAACCAATCTTTTAATTGTAATCTTTGAATTTAGTTTTCCGGCTTGCATTATAAAAACATTGCTTTATAAGAGTTTAAAATCTTTTTTGTTGACGTTGGAATCTCGTTTTCCGATTGTTTTGCGTCTGAACTTATATCGGATCTATTGTCGTAGTACGTCGATACCAATTGCAACATCGCTTGTTTAATTAACGAATCGTTTAAACCTGAAGTTATAAAAGTAATTTTAACACGTTCGGCCGATCCCCCATCCAATTCAACCGTTTCATTGTCCAAACCTAAAATTTCATAGTTTGTTGTAACGGTTCCGTCGACTGTTATTTCTTCAATGCTTGCAACCGGACCAAATGGCAAATCAAACAACCCGTTTGTTGTATCCAAATAGTAAGTTCTATTTTTCGGCACAATGTCGCGCGAAATATAATTTTCGCACCATATTCGGGCCTGACTGATCATTGCATTAATGATATTGTCATCTGCAGCCGTATCAATACGAACGTAATCTTTTACGTCT
>JGI24919J38490_100418_pt1 | contig 32506 bp, 48 predicted proteins | sample LinPFosmplate7_FD_38490 | JGI IMG/M metagenome (IMG submission 38490) | reverse complement strand
TTTGATTCAACTGTAAAAAATAAATTAATTTCTTTAAATGAGGCGCAAAGTTCAGCAGACAATATAAGGGAGTTAATAAACGAGCGTTTAAAGTCAATGAAAAATGAATTTGTTGATACATTAAGTTTTAGTTATTTAGGCGTCGCAAATGGTGCGCCAACAATCCCGACGGTTAAGATTGCTCCCGAACATTTAACGCCTATTGAAAACAATTTAACAAGGGAATATCTTCAGCCATTGTCGAGCGTTTCACAAGAACTTACAACGTCACAACTTGGGAAATCATATTGGAATAATAATTCCGGTTTTGAATATGGGACCTATGGTTGGATAATAATTGCACAAAGGGCGGAAATTTCTACGGACCAAATAGATCGTCAAGGTTCAAAATCCATGCGATTAGTAAATGCACCATATTCCGGCGATTTTGAATGTTTTAAAACAATAAGAAAGTTTACGCAAGGTGGACGTCAAACAAACGACAGAATGTCAAACGAGATTTTGGGAAATGTTAAATTTAATATTTCTTATTATATAGATTCACCAATAGAAATTCCGGCACAAATTAGATATGTAATTTATTCGGGAACTTCTGTTTTTGCAAATCCCGATCTTTATTGGGATAATGACAATAAAATTTGGAAAACGTCGTATTACATAAATGAAGTCGAAGCCGATGAAATAAACAGTTGGTCAAAAATTGGTGGTACATTAAAAGATCCGTCAGATCAAGAAGATTTGCAACAAGAAGAATCATTTATTAGAAATTTAGAATTGATTATTTTAAACACAACAGCAAGTCAAGAACAAGTTATTAATAGAACGTATTTCGACAATGTTAGTATTTTTCAGGACAGTGATCGATTTGTTGTAAACAGATTTCAATCTGAATTAGAAAAATCTAATTCATCAAAGGTAAACTCTTACAGATCAGACAATACAGATTATACTTCTAAAAAATCATTCAAATCGATACTATTTCCGACCGATACAATAGGAAGGAATAAACATTGGTTTAGAAGTAGGGACAAATTTATTAATTACAACGGCGGTGTTCTTTGGGATTCTGTAGAATACAAAACAATTTCAGAAATTAAAAATCAGAATATTATGAACGATTTTCGTGATTTCTGTATTCGATACGAAGGAACTTTTAGAAACAAAGAAAACAAACCTTTGTCATTTGAAAATAAAATTTGGTTTAATTGGGTTGATGTTATTCAGGACAAAGAACCTTCCATTATTGACGGTTTAACGTATGGCGTAAAATCAGGAAAATTTAAAGTCATTTCACACGTTCCAAACAATGACAACGATTTAAATATTGATGTCAAAATCTCAGATTAAAAATACTTTTTTTTTGTTTTGTTTGTCAGCCGCTGATTTACTTTTATTAGTATTTCGGCGGTTTTTTATTGAAAATTATTTTTTTTATTGAAAATATTCTTTTATTTTTGCGTCAAACAAATAAAATAAAAATTATGTTTGAACAACAATTTAAGGAACAAATGAAACGATTGCATTTGAAAAGATATGACGTTTGTGCGATATTACGTTGCACGATGCCGACTTTAAAATCACGTTTACAAAATCCACAAACTTTTACACTTGGCGAAGTTCATTTATTACAATCAAATTCTTTTGATATGTCCGGAATCAATGTAACATTAAACATTTAACAAATTTAAATTATGAAAACAATTAACATCAAAGGAAAAGAGTACATCACCGTAAACGAACGGCTGATTTATTTTAGAAGTCAAGCCAGTTTTAAAGGGTGGCAAATTATCGAAACAATTGTTTCAATAGATGACAAAGAAGGAATTTTTAAAGTTTCTTTATTTAATGACAAAGGTCACGAAATTGCAAGCGCGCACGCTCAGGAATACCGAGATTCAAGTTATATAAATAAAACGTCGTTTGTTGAAAATGGATTCACTTCGGCATTGGGCCGCGCGTTGGGTTATTTAGGTATCGGAATTGATACTTCGATTGCATCGGCTGATGAAGTAAAAAACGCTGTAAGCAATCAAAAGCAAGCAACGGCAGAAGATGACCGTAAATGGTTAACAGAAGCGCAATTGAACGCAACATTAAAAGCAACTGAAGATCAGGCGCAAAAAGTAATGAAGACGTTTAAAATGAAAAAAGAGTATAGGGAAAAAATAGTAAATAAATTTAATTTAAAAAAGTAAAAAAATGAGTACAACAGACAAAAAATTTGCAGACGGGTTTTTAGTAAAAAGAAATGATTCAGCACCTGAATTTGTTTTAGCGTCGTTATCTTTAAAAGTAGACGAAGCGATCGGATTTATTAAAGCGAACGAATCAAACGGTTGGGTTAATATCGATCTTAAAAGGGGCCAATCCGGTAAATGTTACGCCGAATTAAACACTTGGAAACCTAAAACGCAAGAAGTAAATACAACGCCTAAAAGCAGCGATTTACCTTTTTAATTATTGTTATTTGAATTATTTTAAAAGTGCGGTTTCAAAAGGGATCGCATTTTTTTTGTGAATAGTTTTGTAAAATGAAAATATTTTTTTACTTTTGGAAAAACATTAAGGGAGTTCGATTCCCGTTAACTATTAAAAAACAAAATTATGAACGATCAAATTAAATTTTTAGAATTTAGAATTCAGGCAATGGAAAAACGAATTGCAGATTTAGAACAAACAGTTGAAGAACAAAACAATTTTATTTTAGGCGAAACAAACGATTAATTATGACAACAAAATTTGACAGCAACGAAGTTTATCATTCATCGCCGGGCATTAGCGCCTCGGGATTGAAAACAATATTTAAAAAATCGGTTTATCACTTTTTAAACCAAAAACCGTTTGAATCGTCGGCGATGGCCTTGGGGTCCGCGGTACATTGCGCAATGTTAGAACCGGAATTGTATTACAAAGATTATCATGTAATGCCAAAAATTGATCGCAGAACAAAAGCGGGAAAAGAGGCGTTCGAGATTGAAACAAAAAAAGCCGAAGGCAAATTGCTTTTATCTTTTGACGATCACAATAAAATAACTGAAATATTAAAAAATTTTAGAAATCACGATTTGGCGCAAAAGTATTGCAAAGGCGAAATTGAGTTGTCGCATTACGCAAAGCACGAAGAAATAGACGTTCGAGTTAGGCCCGACGTTTTAAACAAGGTTGAAAATTTTATTTCAGACGTTAAAACTTGTCAAGACAATTCGCCGAATGCATTTAAACGCGACGTTTACAAATACGGATACCATTTACAATGCGCATTTTATTCGGATATGTTAGGCGTTCCGGCTGAGAACTTTCGATTTGTAGCGGTCGAAACAAATTATCCGTTTTCGGTTGAGGTTTACGGTTTAAGCGAAGAAATGATCGAACAAGGTCGAAGAGGTTGGCAAAGGGCGTTTAATGATTGGAAAATATATGTTGAAACTGGAATCATTTCGGGCTATATATGGGCTAATTTTTCAGAAGACGGAAGTTTAATTTTATAAAAAAAAACTATGGAGTTAAGAAATATTATTGAAGACGTAAGCGAATGTTTTGAAATTGATATAACAAAAAATTCAAGAAATAGAGATATTGTATATACAAGGGCGATATATTATTGGTTGGCAAGAAAAACAACAACGAAGTCGACGGCTGCAATTGGTGGCGCTGTTGGTCGAGATCATTCGTCGGTTTTATATTCTTTAAAAAATTTAGACAACTGGATGAGTTTTGAACCAGTTTATAGAAAAAAGTTCGACAATTTAAAAAAGAAGTTAATAAACGTCGTAACTGTTGAGAAAATTACAACAGATAAAACGGAATACAAAATTAAATTGCTTAAAATTGCAAAAGATATTTTAATAAAAGAAGTTGAAATATTAAAAAAAGCAAAAAATAAAAGCAATTAAAATGAAGGTAACAATTAAAGAAGTAAAAAAAGATCATTACAAAATCAATATCAAAACCGAAACCGGTGAAATAAATGAAGTATTTGAACGATCAGAAATTAGACACATTATCCAAACATTAGATAATAAAATTTAAAATGCGCAAAGGGAATCCATTTGAAAAGTATTTAAAGGGCGAAGATTTACTTCAACGCGCTGTTATGAATTACATAATTATGGTTTATCCTGATGCAATTTTTACGCACCCAATGAATGAAGGCAAACGATCACCGTTTGAACAATTCAAAATGAAATATTTGGGAGCGAAACCCGGAATTCCTGATTTATTGATTTTTACGCCAAATAAAAATAAAGGCGGTTTAGCTATAGAATTAAAGTATAAGTATAACAAACCAACACCGAATCAAAAAAAATGGCTTAAATGGCTCGAAAATAGCAATTGGACGGTAGCTTGGCACAACAATTTTGACGATTGCGTCGAAACTATAGATAAATATTTTAAAAATGAAATATAAATTGCAAAAAAAATGAAATACAAAGGGGTTTATTTTGATGACACAAATCAAAAAATTAGATGGACGCAATCAGGTGCGGACAAATTAGCAGTAACTTACGAATATGTAGGGTCTTCAACAAGGGTTGAATTTGATCTTTTAATCGAATTGCTTTGGTATAAATACGAAGATTCGCACATTGACATGAAAGATTTAAAAAAGGTTTTTAACGAATTTCGTGTTTTTTGTGACAAAATAAAATATAATTACATTTTGTAACGTTACTTTTATTATCTTTGAAATGTTGAGTTGCGGCAACAGAAAAACTTTATAGATACCCTATTGATGACGCGCCCGCAACCGCTGATTCGATAGGGATATTTTTTTTACAATATGGAAATAAACAAAATTTACAAACCGAAAAAATTTTCACGATTTACAATAATACCGAATTCGATATTCAGGCACAAAGGAATTTCTTCAAGTGCAACCGGTCTTTATTGTTGGTTATTTTCACACGAGGCAAAAACAGAAATGACCGTTCAATTTATTTGCGGACATTTTAAAGATGGCAAAGATGCGATAAATAAGCGCCTAAAAGAATTAATTCAGACGGGTTTTTTGGTACGAAAAGAAGTAAGGAACAACGGTAAATTTGCCGGCTATAACTACTATTTAAACGACAAACCTAAGAAATCCACCGCAGCGGGAAAAACCGCGACGGTAAAAACCGCAACGGTGAAAACCGCGACGGTAAAACCGGCCCCGGTAAATCCGCCACAAAGTAATACTATAAATACTAATGTAATAACTAATAAAGAAATATTAAAAGAAGAAATACCCACAAAATCGAAAGCGCCTTTGTTTAATGAAATCGTTTTAAAGGCGTTTCCGCATTTTGTAGAACTATTTCCTAATAAGTATAAACCAACTTCAGACAGCCAAAAAATGCGATGGTTGGAATGCTTGGATAAAATTCAAAGGATTGATAAATACGATTTGCGGGATGTTTACAATGTTGCAAAAGATCTTCGAAACGATGAGTTTTGGCAAACTAACTTTTTAAGTATTTTAAAATTTAGGAACTTAGATAAAAACGGGATTAAATATATCGATCGTTTTATGATCAATCAAAAGGCAAAAACAAAACCTTCAGGTTACAAAAAAGTAAAAGGCCTTTTAAAGTATTTTATTTATACAAGTGCGGCGGATGGATCCAAAGAATTAGGCGCAAAAACAAAAGCCGGAGAATTGTTTGAATTTCATATTAAGCAACTAATGCAAACTAATGAGTTTAACGAATTAAAAAAACACGTTTTAGATGGAAATAAATAAAATTTATAAACTGGATAAATACGAACAGCAAATTATATCGTTAATTGCTCAAATGCGCCAATCTAACAAAGAAAAAACTGGTTGGGATGGTTCAGGTAGGGTCGCAGAGATTGGAGGTGTTAATTTGAACGTTTTGGGTTTTGGTGCTGAATACATTTTTTGTAGGGAAAAGAATTGTTTTCCTGATTTTGAAATTAAAAATACTTCAAAGAGGCAAAAAACAGACGATTACGACGCAAATTGGACCGGGTTTACTGTAGACGTAAAAACTTCAAAGAAACAAAATCCGTTGATGGTTCCAGAGTACAACAAATGCGATGTCGACATCTTTGCATTTTTTATTTGTGAAAAGTATCCAAACTATCAGTTCAAAGGTTACGCAACAAACGAAATGATCTTTCAAGAAAAGAATTTAAAACAAACGCGCGTTATGGCGTACTGCTTAGAACAAAAGCAACTTTTAAGCGAAGACGAACTTTTATTTTTAAAATATTCTTTGTAATTAAAGAAATATTTTTAATTTAGCAAAAACAAAACAAAATTATGAAATCATTTAACGACTTAGGAATTGACGTCGGTAACAAAACGGCGGGAAAAATTAAAACGCAATGTCCAAAATGCAGCGCGACACGAAAAAACAAACGCGACAAATGTTTGTCTGTAGATGTTGAAAAGGGACTTTTTAATTGTCACAATTGCGGATACAGCGGAACAACTAAATTTCAACAAAAGCCGGAATACATAAAACCGCAAACAATAAAATTAAATTTATCCAAAGGACTAATTGATTGGTTTGGGAAACGTGGTATAAGCGAACCGACTTTGGCCCATTGGAAAATCGGCGAATCAATAGAATATTTCCCGCAAGTTGGTAAAAAAAGAACTGCAGTAAATTTTAACTACTATAGAAAAAACGAGTTGATCAATGTAAAATATCGGGACGCTGAAAAAAACTTTAAAATGGTTTCAGGCGCTGAATTGGTTTTTTACGGATTGGACAATATTGTTGAAATGGATACCGTCTACATTGTCGAGGGTGAAATGGACGCTTTGTCTTTGCACGAGGCCGGAATTTATTCCGTTTGTAGCGTACCCAATGGCGCATCAAAAGGAAACGCACGATTGGAATATTTGGACAACTGTTTTGAATATTTTAAAGATAAAAAACAAATTATAATTTGCACCGACAACGACAACCCGGGAATCGAACTCCGAAACGAATTGGCCCGAAGGTTTGGCGCTTATAAATGTAAATACGTTGAATTTGGTGAATACAAAGATCCAAACGAGATTTTAATTTCTAAAGGGGGTGAAGCGTTGCGACAAGTTATAAAAGCCGCTAAAAACTTTCCATTGGAAGGCGTTTTAAATGTCAATGATATTTGGCAAAACGTTTTAAATTACAACGAAAACGGTATTAAAAATTATTCAATAGGTTTACCGAATTCAGATAGTTATTTTAAGTTAGCATTGGGCGAGTGGACCGTTGTTACTGGAATACCAAATTCCGGAAAATCCGACGTTGTAGATCAAATTTGTTGCAATATGGCGGTCAATCATGGGATGCGTTGCGCTATGTTTTCGCCGGAATCATTTCCATACGAAGGCCATATAAAAAGGATCGCGAACAAATTAAACGAAAAGAATTGCGACAATAACGATTTGAATTTAACAAAGGATTTTATAGAAGACAATTTTTTTTGGGTCAAAATTGATTTGGAAAATCTAACGTTGGAAGGTATTTTAAACGCGTTTCGTGAATTGGTATTTCAAAAGGGCGTCAACGTGGTGGTGATTGATCCTTGGAATATGCTCGATCATTCAGCGCAACGAGATCATTCGTATATCGGAAAAGCGCTTTCACAAATAACACAATTTTGTCAGCAAACAAATACGCATTTATTTTTAGTGGCGCACCCGCGAAAAATTGAATCGGAAAATGGAAACTATAAAAAACCGACGTTGTATGATATTTCAGGAAGTGCGGATTTCTTTAACAAAGCATATAACGGAATGATCGTATTTAGATGCATAGGTCAAAAAACGCAATACAAATCCGACATTGTAAAAATGTATATTGAAAAAGTAAAACGAAAAGAAAACGGACAACTTGGCGAATTCGAGATTGCACCGGATTTTGATTCCGGCGGTATTTATAAAGATATTGATTTGGCGTCAAAAAAGTTTGAAGTTATAACCGACAATTTGCCATTTTAAAAATTTAAAATATGTTTGATCTCATTATTATATCGATAGGTTTTTTTTTAATTGGTTTGTTTATTGGTATTGATATGGGTTTAAGAGATAAAAATTAAAGAAATGCCAAAAAAGAAAATACAACGGTTTAAGCCAGTAACGGAAAAACATTACAAAGCAATGCAATGGTGCATACAAAATAATATTAAAGTCGGCGTAAAACCTACAAAAAAGGGTTTAAAAGTAGAAATCAACAACAATGGGACGGTAGTCGTTTCGCCAACGCTTTATGAAAACGTCGACGCTTGCGACAAGGTTTGGGAATTATATTTATATCTTTACGATAAATATTGGAAGGTATAAAAACGTAAATTATGGAAATAAATTTAATTCTGATTGCTCCGGATGCTATGATTTTAGGATGGCAATATTACGATCGCGAGGCCGGTTTTGAATTTAAAGAAATAAATATTTATTTGGTTTTTATGCAATTGCAATTTAGATATTAAAAAATTCTTATGCGTAAAATAGTAAATATAAAAACTATAAAAGAAACTCCGGGAAATCCGCGTTTTATAAAAGATGCTAAATTTAAAAAACTTGTTAAATCTGTAAAGTCCGCACCTTGGATGATGTTAATTCGTCCGATCGTTGTTGATGAAACAATGACAATTTTGGGCGGAAATATGCGTTTAAAGGCGTGCCAATCTGCGGGGATCTTTGACATTCCTATTCATATTGAAACCGGTTTAACTGAGGCCCAAAAGCGCGAATTCATTATAAAAGACAATTCAGGTTTCGGAGAATGGGATTGGGATATTTTAGCAAATGAATGGGACGTAAAACAATTATCTGACTGGGGCCTTGATTTGCCCGTCTTTGATTTACCTACTGAAGACGATCAACAAAGTAACGACGAAAATAATGATCCAAAAGACGTTTGCGAAATGTGCGGTCGATAAAAGTTTTCGTAAAGTTTTCGTAAATAAATAAAAAAATTCTTTTAAAAAGTTTTGTAATTGAAAAAAATCTTTTAGATTTGCCATCTTGCAACGAAGCAATGACACATAAAACAAACAAAATGAAAAAATTATCTACAGCAGCAAAACTTGGCAAACTATCTTACAAAATACAAATGATTTCTTTGGTTTTAATATTAGGTTATTTCGTAGGGCGTACCATTGCGGGCATTGTCTTCAATATATAATTTGTGAAATATTTATTTAATAAAATAATTGAATTTATTGATTCAATAAAAGTATTTAAAAGATGAAACTATCAAACAAAGAATTAGAACAAATCGGCGGTGCGATCATTACGTCGTTTGTAAACCTTCATTTCTTAGAAGAGGCCCAAACGGGTGGGTTATTTAAACAACGCGTTAAAAACAACGTTAAAAGGACGTTAAACGACTTAATTAACATAGAAGACGAATATTTTTCTAAGGTCGAAAATATTGACGACAACGAATTAGGCGACAAGTTAGTTGCTAATAAATTAGAATTTGTTCGTTGGTTACTGCAGAAATTTACATTTAATGACTTCAGTAAAATACAAGAGGTTTGCGTCGCTTATTCATTAGACAAAGAAAAACTTTCAGAAGTTTCAGACGCAATATTATTAGAAAACGGATCAATCGAAATAAAATAAAATTATGAATCAAAGGTTACAAAAATTAAAAGATTTCGCAGAAGTAACGGAAAACGTTTATTTGTTTAAAGAACTTCAGGAATTGGAAAAGGAAATGAAATTGGAAATCTTAAAAGTTAAATTAAAATTAAAACAATAAACGTGTTGGAATAGTGTATAAAAGGAAAAACCTAAAAAGCTATTTAATTGATTAAACCTTTGCAGAAATGTAGGGGTTTTTTTATATGCGTTAATTTATATAACTTTGCAATATGGCGACAAAAAGCAACATATTAAAAGGGAATCTATTAGAGGCGCTCGAAAAATCATTGGGAGTTGTTACAACAGCGTGCAAAATTGTTGACTGCAATCGATCAACGTTTTATAAGTATTACAACAATGATTCAAAGTTTCGCGAATCTGTAGACGAACTGCAGAACCTTACTTTAGATTTCGCAGAAAGTCAATTGCATAAACAAATCAAAGAAGGAAACACAACGGCGACGATCTTTTATTTAAAGACAAAAGGAAAACGCCGCGGATACATTGAGCGAAAAGAGGTTGAAATGACTGCAGAGGTTTCAACGTCTAAACTTTCAGACGATGCAAGGAAAAAAATAGACGATATTTTAGACAATGAGTATTAACGGGATTATAAAGGAAAAATGCGAAAATTCGTTGCTATTCTTTACGCGTTATATATTTAAAGAAAATACCGGTAAAAAGTTTATAGCTGCAGAGTTTCACAAAACGTTAGCCGATACGCTCGAACGTGTTTCAAATGGCGAAATAAAACGTTTGATCATTAACATTCCGCCAAGGTATGGAAAAACGGAATTGGCTGTTAAAATGTTTATCGCTTGGTCGTTGGCAAAACGTCCGTCTTCAAAGTTTATCCATTTAAGTTATTCGGATTCGTTAGCGTTGGACAATAGTTCAGCAACAAAAGAATATATAAATTCCGATGCGTTTCAACGTGTTTGGGGTTTAAACTTAAAACGTGATTCACAATCGCAAAAAAAATGGTACACAACAGAAGGGGGCGGAGTATATGCGACGGCCTCAGGGGGTGCAATAACTGGATTCGGGGCCGGTAGTGGTGGCGCAATTATTATTGATGATCCATTAAAACCAGACGACGCGTTGTCAGACGTTCGAAGATCATTCATAAACAACAGATATAATACAACGATCCGATCTCGTGTGAATGATAGGGACGTTCCAATTATTGTAATAATGCAGCGCCTACATGAAGAAGATTTATCCGGGTATTTATTAGACGGCGGATCAGGTGAAGAATGGCATCATTTAAAACTTTCAGCATTAGACGAAGAGAATGTTCCGTTATGGCCGCAAAAGCATTCATTTGACGAATTAGAGGCAATAAGACAAGCGGATCGTTATACATTTTCGGGCCAATACTTACAAATTCCTTCACCGCCTGAAGGTGGCGAATGGCGTAAAGATTGGTTTCAGATTATTAATCGCGCAGAAATGCCAAGCGATATTGATTTCGAAATGTATATAGACGGCGCATATACAAAAGACACAAAGAACGATCCAACGGGTATTCAAATAAGCGGTAAAAGCGGCGACAATCTTTACATATACAAAAGCATTGATAAATATTTGGAAATGCCGGAGTTGAAATCTTTTATTAGTTCTTTTGTAAAATCGTGCGGGGTTAACGTGACGCAAATTTTAGTCGAACCTAAAGCGTCGGGAAAATCATTGGTCCAATTGTTAAGGCGTGAAACAAACTTTAATGTTTCAGAACTTAAAACAAACTTTGTTCGTTATTCAAAAATAGAACGAGCGCGAGCGTCTTCGCCTTTTATAGAAGGGGGCCGAGTTTATTTAATTAAGGACAACTGGAACGATGCGTATATTCAGCAAGTGAGTACATTTCCAAACGCAAAGCATGACGAACATATTGATGTTACGTCATACGCAATCGAAAGGAATTTAATCAATAATTTTTATATCGTATAAAAGAAATTTTAATTTTGTATTTTTACGAAAATTTTACATTTTATATATGGCCTCTTTCATCGACAAATTAAAATCTATAGTAAATAAAAACGTTCAAAACACAAATCCTGATTATAATCGCGCGATTTACAATTGGTTGGGCGAATCTATTGTTTGGAATGACGAAAACGACGATTCATACATTACGGAAGGATACAGAAAAAACGCGACTATTTATTCGATAATTAATTTAATAACTAAAGCGGCAACAACAATTCCGTTTCAGATTTACGAAGTTAAAAATTCAAACGACTACAAGCGCTACAAATCAATCACAAGCGGATCAATTGACAGCAGTACAATAAACAAAGCGGCTTTATTACAAAAAAAGGCATTAGTTGAATTGCAAGACACAGAATTGCACGAACTTTTAGATCGTCCAAATCCGGCCCAATCATACAATTCATTTATGACCGAACTAATTTCATTCGGTAAATTAACTGGAAACCGTTATATCTACGGTTTGGGGCCTGATACGGGAGCAAAAGCGGGAAAGTTTTCAGAACTTTATGTTATGCCATCTCAGGTAATGGAAATCGTTTCGGGCGGTATTATGCAGCCAGTACAAAAATATAAAGTAGAATACAACGGAAACTTTGAAGTTCCGGCGTCTGAGATTTGCCATATAAAAGATTTTAATCCGTATTATGACGGAACGGGATCGCATCTTTATGGTCAATCACCATTGCGCGCCGGTCTTAGAACTTTAACAACAAACAACGAAGCCGTTCAAACGGGGGTTAAATATCTACAGAACCAAACCGCAAGGGGTTTATTAATGTCTGAAGAGGGTGATTTAAACCAAGTGCAAGCGCAACAGTTAAAAGATAAATTCCGAAGACAATTCCAAGGTTCCGACAATGCCGGCGACGTGATCATTACGCCGAAAAAACTAAGTTGGGTTAACTTTGGATTAAACGCGTCAGATGTTTCTTTAATTGAGCAATACAACGCATCAATAAAGGATCTTTGTAACATTTACAACGTTCCGGTTCAACTGCTAAACAATACCGATTCAAGTTCTTACAACAATATGCGTGAGGCGAAAAAAGCATTGTATCAAAACGCTGTTATTCCTGAATTGCTGAAAATTAAAGACGAATTAAACCGATGGTTGGCGCCTAAGTATGGGAACAAACTTTGTATTGAATTCGATTTTACGGTTATTCCTGAATTGCAAGAAGAGGCCGACAAAGTTGTCGATCAATTAGCAAAGGCGTGGTGGGTTACGCCAAACGAAAAGCGTTCCGTTATGTCTTACGGGGTTGACGAAGAAAACGAAGTTTTAAACGATTACTTTATTCCGGCAAACTTAATTCCGGTAAAAGCGGCGGACATTGATCAACCTATTGAACCGGTAGACGTGGACGTTAATAAGTTTCTAAGTAAGGCCGAAGCGCCTAAACAAGAAATTAAAGGAATAAAGGTTGCAACGTATGAAGATAAACAGAAATAAATGGCAAACGGATTTTGAAAAGCAATTAGATAGATCCGAAAAGCGCCAACTTTCAAAAGTTAAAAAGTATTACAAAGGCGAATATAAAAAAGGGATTGAATCTTTTGTTTCTGAAGGGCAAACAAATTTCGCTTTGCTGTTTGATGACAAAGATTTGCTTAAAATATATCGTGATCTTTATACAGATATTGGATTGCGTTTTGCTAAGTGGTACGCAAAGAATTACGATAAATATTTGACTAAGGGCGTTAATCCCAATCAATACGTTGATCAATGGACCAATAAATTTGCGTCTTTTGGAACGGCTGTTGGTGCGCAACGTGTTACATTAGTTTCAGGGACTGCAAAGAAAACATTGATCGGAATCACACAGCAATTGATGCGTGATCCGGAATTTATGTCTTTAGGAAATCAACAAAAGGGCCGCATTTTAAATTCACAATTTTCAAGGTATTCAAAAAATCAGGCGGAACGTTTGGTTCGTACTGAAGCAACTGCAGCGGCTAACTTCGCAACAATGGAATCGGCTACAACTATTTTTCCGGGGTCGCAGATGCGTAAGGAATGGATTGCGTCGTTTGATGACAGAACAAGAAGCACACATTCAGAGGCGGGGTCAAGTGATCCAATACCATACAACGATCCGTTTATGGTCGGCGGATCTTTTTTAATGTATCCGGGGGATCCAAGCGGTCCGGCTGCTGAGGTTATAAATTGCCGTTGTAGTGTTGCACCGTTTCCAGTAAAAGGAGCGCAAACCGTTGGTGAAATATCCGATATAAACTTCGGAATGGGTGGCGGATCAACTACCGGAATAGGGTTGACTGATGTCGTTTCGGCAATTAATGCAACTTTGGCGGGCGTTGGTGATACGGTTGTTGAAAGTGTTTTAAATACAGTTAAAGAGTTTAAGTCAACAATGATTGATAAATTTTCAGAATTTAATATTAAAATTGATTCAATTAGAGGGTCTTCAAAACTTTCAATGGTAGAATACAATAAAATAAATAATAAATTAAGTGAATTATTTTCAAAATATAATTTTGCAGCATTAGAAAATCAACAAACAGTTAAACTTTCTTTTAGTAGTGGCGCAAGAACTTACGGATTTGTTGAACGATATTCAGTAAGTGGAAATTTAACTCGCATAAATTTAGGGGATCTTTTAAAAGATTTGCCAAGCAGAATAAGAGTTTCAGAAAGTAATTTCACACGACGGTGGTTTAGCGCGATCGATGCCGATAAAATGTTTTTATCAACTCCAGTTCACGAAATGACGCACGTTCTTTTACATTCATCCATGAAATCAGGAAATCAAAAAATTGCACTTGATAAAATAAGGATTATAAGAAAAAATTACTATGATGAATTAAAGCGTTTAAAAGAAGCGAATAAAATAAAACAATACAACGACATTTACATAGGACGTTACGCATTGCATTCATTTGATGAATTTATAGCTGAAGCGTTTACAGAATACAACTTAAATTCCAATCCGTCCAAATATGCCCGATTAGTCGGTGAAGTAATGGACCAATATTTAAAAAAATAATTAAATGGCAACTTTAAAAGAATCAAACAAAACAAATTGTTTTAATTGCAAAAATTTTAATGAATTTCAAGGCAATTGCAAGGCGTTTTTAAATGGTATTCCTTACGGTGTTGGTACAATTTACGAGCATTTAAAACCATTGCCCGGACAAAATAATAATATTGTTTTTGAACCCGGCGAACCAAACCAAAATTAAAAATCAAAATTCGTATATTTACAAAAATTTTTTATTTATGAATACAATGCTATATAAAGCGGCGCCAGTTGGTGAGTTGTTAGACGCAGACGAAAACGCCGGTATCATTAAAGGTTACGGAAGTATTTTTGGAAACAAAGATTCGGACAACGATATTATCACAAAAGGCGCATACAAAAAAACATTAGCCGAAAACGGTGATCGCGTTAAATATTTGTATCAACACGATATGAATCAACCAATTGGGAAAATGCTTGAATTGTATGAAGACGATAAAGGTTTGGTTTTTGTTGCTCAAATAGCAAAAACGCAGTTAGGAAAAGACGTTGTCGAACTAATGAAGTCGGGAGTTATTACCGAGAATAGCGTTGGTATTTTACCAATACAAAGACAAAACAAAGGTGACTATCGCGAAATCAGCGAAGTAAAACTATATGAAATAAGCGCCGTTACATTAGCGGCAAATGATCAGGCCAAAATATTAGACGTAAAAGGGAATGTCGACGTTGATAAATTATCAAAGCGTTATGACAATTTATCCAAGCTATTGCGTAAAGGCGAAATTTCCGACGAAATGGGTTTCGCTATTGAAGCCGAGATCTTAAAATTGAAATCATTATTTATTGAATTCACAAAGCCGGTTGAACCAATCACTTTGCCGAATATTGAAGTAAAAAACAATGATTCAGAAGTGTACAATTATTTAATTAATTCCTTAAAAAAGTAAAAATGGAAGAAAGTTTAAAAAACCAATTGGATCAATTCAATTCAGCTATTGATTCAAAAATCGAAAAATCAAACAACGAAGCGATTGACGCTGTAGTTGTAAAAGCAAATGAAATCGTGAAAAGCGAAGTTTCAGAAATGAGCAACAAATTAAACGAACGTTTGGACGCTATGGAAGTAGCAAACAAAATGCAGTTTAACGCTAAAAAGAAAATGACTTTTAAAAGCGCTTTACAAGAGCAAATCGCAAACGGTGCAATCGATGCAATCTCAAAAGGTCATTCCAGAAGTGCGTCTTTTGAAATCAAAGCGGACATGACTGTAGGTGCTGACTTTACTGGTGAAGTAATTCCGGCGGATAGAGTAGCGGGTTACAAATACGATCCAACACGTCCAATGCATATTAGACAATTATTAGCATTGGGATCAACTCAAAGCGATGTTGTTAGATATGTAAAAGAATCAGGATATTCAAACGGTGCGGCTGCAACTGCAGAAGGTGTAACGTTAGCGCAATCTGACTTTGACATGACTGCAAGCGACGCAAACGTTAGAAAAATCGGAACTTACTTCCGTATTTCTGAAGAAATGTTGGCAGATACGCCTCAATTGACTTCTTATATTTCAGCAAGAGCGCCGGAAAAACTTTTAGAAGTTGAAGATACTCAAATTTTAAGTGGAACTGGATCAGGTGCGCAATTAAGCGGAATCATTACAGATGCTGCAGATTTCGCAGCGGGATCTTTAGCGGGAACTGTTGAATCAGCGAACGAATTTGATGTTATTGTTGCATCTTTAAACCAATTGGCTTTAGCAAACTACAATGCAGATTGTATTTTATTAAACCCTTCTGATTTCCACAAGATTCTTTTATTAAAAGATTCTCAGAACAACTATTTAAAAGACCAAGTTTATGGAGGTTTACAGCCAGTATTTATGGGCGTAAAAGTTGTTTTAAACACAGCAATCACAGCGGGAACTTTCTTAATTGGAAACTTCAGCGTAGGGACTCAGTTATGGGTGCGTGATGGTGTAAACGTTGAATTCTTCAGAGAAGACGGAACAAACGTAAGAGATGGTTTTGTAACTGTAAGAGTAAGCGAAAGAGTAGCTTTAACAAACTACCTACCAAATGCATTCGTAAACGGATCTTTTGCAACTGCAAAAGCGGCGTTGGAAACTGCATAATCATTAAAATTTTATATTTTGAAGGGCCTGAATTAATTTTCGGGCCTTTTTTTTTGGCCTTTATTGACGGGGGTTTACAAGCTATTGAAAAAAAACTTTAAAATAAAACTGAAAAAATTCTTTTAATTCCAAAATAAATACTACCTTTGAAGTGTTGCAACGAAGCAGCGAAAACAAAACAAAACAAATATTATGTCAAATCAAGCAAAAGTACAAACAAGAAAAGTTGGAGTAGCGGGTGGATTTATCAACCAAATGATGGGAAACAATTCAACAACTCCGGTTGTTGGTGAAGGTGCAACAATATTAATGTATTCGGATCGTTCAGCATACGAAGTAATTGAAGTATCAAAAGACGGTAATTCTTGCGTTATTCGAAAAATGGACACAAAAAATATTGGTACTTCATACGGCGACGAAAGATACACTTATCACTCAAATCCTAATAACTATACAAAAAATTTGGAATGGAGTAACAAAAAACAATGTTGGGGATCTGTTGGATATTCTGTACAAATCATCAAAGCATTAAAAAATAAATATTACAAACAATACGGTTGGGGATCAACGGAAATTTTATTAAAAGAAAACGGAATTGAATCATACCAACATTTATATGAGGATCCAAATGCGGATAATTATTACAATCAAATGATGATCATTGAAGGTGTAACAAAAAAATATAAAAATTTTAATAAGGTATCAATTATTTTTGGAACTATGGAACAATACAGAGATCCATCTTTTTAAGAATAGAATTATAAAAAACAAACCGGCCCATTTCGGTGGGCCATTTTAAAACAAAGCAATGCAATCAATCAAATCAAACGCGTTTAATTACGTTTTCACTTTAGAATTGGAAAAGACCGGATCTCGGCGTTTAAATGGCAAATTAATTACAAAGACATTTAGCATTCCAAGGGAACAGATAAATAAAATTTTTCCGGATCAATATTTATTCGGACATTCGCAAAAAACAAATCTTAATTATTTAGATTATTTAGTTGAAGGATACAAAGAACGGATTTCCGATTTGGTACATAACGAATTGTTAAAAAAACCAAAAAGATCCGATCTAATTTATTTGCATAACAAATTCGAAAAATGGTTGTCAAGTGCTGAAATTGAAATAAAAGAAATAAACGTTTAAAATTCTGTAATGAATCTAAAAAAGTTTAAAAAAACTAATACCGGTCTTTATGTAATTCACAAAGGCAAAAGGGTTAACGTTTACAGTTTAGGCCAATTGGAAAAATTACAACAACAATCAATATTTAACAAACTAAAAAGAGCAATTTTAAGAGTATTAAAAAAACAATTATGAAGATAACACCTAAACACTACGAAAGTGGCGAAAATTACGATTTAATCGACGTTGTAAAGCATTACAATTTAAATTTTAATCTCGGAAACGTTTTGAAATATGTTTGTCGCGCCGGTAAAAAGGAAAACGAAATTCAAGATCTCGAAAAGGCCATCGATTATTTAGAACGCGAAATCGATTATTTGGATCAAAAAATGGAATTAAAAATTAAAAGCTAAAACAATGAGTTACGATCACTTTTATCCTGAAGACGAAAAGGAACATTCATGTACAATGTGCGACAAGCCAATCGACCAACCGGGAGTTTGTTCTTATGCTTGCTATAAAGCCGATATGTTATGACAAAGAATATTTATATTGGATTGATCATTTTCTTTTTTGGATTTGCAATCCGTCAAGTTTTAAAGTATGACGATTATCTATTGGGATCATTTTTATTTTTGATTGGTCTTTGTATATGTTTCACAAAAAAATACGATTAGTATTTAAGTTTTGTTTTGTTTAAAGTCGCCTCATTTTATGGGGTGGCTTTTTTTTTGTAGTTTTACAATATGGATATTAATTTAATCGGTTGTTTGGCAGAGTATCGCTTTGCAGTTATGGCAATGGAACGCGAAATAAGCGTTTCTTTTCCGCTTTTAGATTCATCGAAATACGATTGCATTACTGATTCAAAAAAAGGTCTTAAAAAGGTTCAAATTAAATCCGTATCGAGCGAAGGCGAAAAGGTCCGATGTTATACAAGAAATTCAAAAGGCGAATTTTATAAAGTCGAAGACGTTGACATTTTTGCAATATGGGTGAAGGCGCACAATGGTTTTTATATATTTGAAAACGACGGAAAAACAAATTCAATAATTGTTTCACGAACCAATAAGAATTCAAAAAAATTTAATAACTTTGCTTTGTTATAATGTTTTCATATAATTTTGTTTTGAAAAAGCGTCGCAAATTAATTGTGGCGCTTTTTTTTTATCTTTACAAAAATTATCATTATGAAATTAAAAATCAAACAATCGGTTTTAAGAAATGGCAAACGATTTGAAGAGGGCGAAATTATTGATTTGCCGGATCATATTGCAATGAATTGGATCGACAAAGGTTTTGCAAAAAAGATGGTTAAAAAGAAAAGCAAAGTTAAATTCGAAACAAAGGAGTTTAAAATTGAAACTATAGAAAATAAAGACGATGCGACAAATTAAAATAAATTCAACAATCGGAAACGAGATCCTAACGGGTCAAGACGTAAAAGATTACGTTCGTATTGATACGGCTGCAGATGACAATATCATTAATGCAATGATCAGTCAGGCCCGAATATGGTGCGAAAATTATATTTCGCGCGACATTGTGCCGAAAAATAGAACTTACTATTTGGATACAACAAACGGGTTGTTTGATTTGCCATTTGGTCCGGTTGCAAGCATTGAAGAAATAACAGTCGACGGAACCGTTACAACAAACTATGAAATTTTAGGTTTGGACAATGAAACGGTTGAATTGGACGGGGGATCGGCCGAACGTGTTAAAATTACTTTTATAACTTCAGGTTTAAACGATTCGTTAATTAAACAAGCGATGTTGCAATTGGTATCGACGTACTACGACAATAGATCCGATATAAGTTCAGACGCAAAACAATCGGAAAACGAGATTCCAACGTCAACAAAAAAGATTTTAAACTCTTATAAAGCAATGTTTTTATAATGCAAGCCGGAAAACTAAATTCAAAGATTACAATTAAAAGATTGGTTAAAACTGCGGATCAATTCGGCGGGTTTAATTCAACGCTTTCGACGGTTGCAACTGTTTGGTGCGATTTAAAGCAGATTAACGGCGAAATAAACTCGAAATTTGGTAAACGTGATCACGAAATTCAAGTTGAAATTTTAATGCGTAAGAAGACAGCAGATTTAATATTGATCGGCGACGTTTTTACATTAGAAGGCGCCTCACAAAATTATAGGATAAACGAAAAGTTTGAATTTGATTTGGATTATTTAACAAAATTAACCGCGTCAAAATCTAACTAAATGAGCGTTAAAATATCGGCGACAGATTTAAAAAAGTTAAATAAGAAACTCGATAATTTAAAAAAGTTCGATAAACAAACGTTGTCCAATGAATTGGGCCGTACCGGTTTAGATATTGCAAGCAAAGCAAAGAAGGCCGCTCCGGTTGGAAAAGAAGCCGGTGGAACATTAAGACAGTCGATTAAGTCAGAACGTAAAGGCAAAAGCGTTGAAGTAATTGCGGGCGCTAATTACGCACCATATATTGAATTTGGAACCGGTGGAATGGTGAAGTTGGACGATATGTTGGAACTTGGAATTCCCGCGAGTTATGCGGAGCAATTTAAAGGCAAGGGAATAAAGGAAGTAAATTTGCCCGCGAGGCCTTACTTTTTTAGTTCAGCGCGCGAAGGTTTAAACGATTTATTTATACGTTTAAAAAAAGAATTAAGAAAATCAGTAAAATAAAATATATGTTAGAGGCGATACATTTTTTAAGGCGTGGAATTATTTCCAAACTTACAGATGCTGTAAGGGTTGGCGGTAATGTTGTGCCGGTTTACAATAGAATACCGACAGACGCGCAATATCCTTTGATTCGTGTTTATGGTGTTTCTACAGACGAAACGGATAACAATCAAACGTCATTTATAACAGAAACAATAACGAGAATTGAATGCATAACTCGATTTTATTCCGATGACGGGGGCGAATTAGATACCAATTTAATGGTTTCACAATGTTTAGAATTAATCCGAACGCGATCAGGAAGTTACGTCGATTTAAATGCAAACGGTTTTAACGTGTTTACTTCAGTAAATAAAGGTGTTAAATATTTCGAGAATGATTTAAGCGATTACACATATTTCCGCGCAATTATAGAAGTATCAAACAAGATTGAACAAATTGCAGTCGTTCCGTTACCAACTGAAACCGGTTTACAAAGTGAATTGCAATTGGAGTTTAAAAACGATTATGTTAATAGAGTAAATGCCGACGGCGGAGAACTTGAGGCGTTGGGTTGCATTGATACGGACTTTTTATACAATCTAAATAATTAAAATATAAAATAAAGAAATGGCAAAAATTACATTTACGGCGAAAGTCGACAATCAAATTTCAGAATTGCCGGATATAAATCGCGTATCCGCTGCAGACGTTAACGAAATAAAAGAATCAGTAAATTCATTGTATGATACAAAAGGCGGTTGGGCCGATTATGAAGACGTTGCAACAACTGCGACGCCTATAAATTTAGCGCAAAACGCTTGGACCGATCTAACAAACGACAAAGCCGGAGCGAATACAATTACAACATACAAGCCGCCATATATGACGGGCGAATTATGGAATTCCGCAAGCAATTCCGTTGATTTTTCCGAAATTGGTGAAGGTAAAGTCGTGATCATTAGAAACGATTTTGACGTTACTGCGGGGGCCTCAAATACGCGTTTAGATGCACGTTTGTATTTTCCTGATACTGGGAAAACGGTTGAGTTTATGCATGACAATATCGCAAGCAATAACGATCTCGTAAGGTATTCAAGAACAACGCAAATTTTTATCCGAAATAGTGAAGTTGCAAGCGGTTGCAAAATTCAAGTTAGAGTTAACAAAGCGAATTGCACCGCAACGGTTGAAAATATATTTATCACAGTATTAAGCCATTTTTAAAATATGAAGTTAACAGCAAATTTTAGCAAATCCGAATTTGAATGTCGTTGCGGTTGTGAAATGCCTAAAGGCGTTTTTAATAACGTTGTGAAACTTGCAAATCAACTTCAAATTTTACGAAACAAAGTAAATGCGCCAATAAAGATAAACAGTGCTTACAGATGCCCGAAACATAACGCAAAGCAACCCGGATCGTCTGTAAAAAGTCAACATTTATTTGGAAGGGCTGCGGATATTGTTGTAAAAGATTACAAGCCAAACGAAACGGCGGATATTATCGAAGAACTAATAAAAGAAGGCGAATACCTTCAGGGGGGCCTTGGACGTTACAATAATTTTACGCATACAGATATAAGAAAAACAGCGGCCCGATGGAATTACAGCGATGAATAAGAAAAAAACACATATAGGCAAAGCGTTGCAATGGCTTTTAAAACAAGGCAAAACAATTGCGCCGGAAATATTGAATTTGGCCGGGAACATTTCAGGAATTGAATCTTTGAATTCTTTGGCTGATAAAATAAAAAACGACGACAAAATAGAACCGAAGGACAAAGAAATTCTTTTAAAGGAATTGGATCACGATTTGTTGGAAATGCAAGAAGTCACAAAGCGTTGGGAATCGGACAATAAAACCGATAGTTATTTAACAAAGAATATCAGGCCTTTAACGCTTGCGTTTTTAACGTTGACGTTATTCATTTACATTGTCTTAGATAGTTCTTTAAATGGCTTTAAAATTGCCGACAAATGGATTGATTTATTAAGTTCTGTTTTGCTTTTAGTTTATGGCGGTTATTTCGGTGCGCGGTCCGCTGAAAAGATCTTTACAAATTGGAAAAAATAACGTCTTTTTATAACTTCCAAAACTTTTAAATAAATATCCTATAAATTAATTTTTAGTATTTTTGTTAAAATTAAATTTATGGCCTTATCAGAAAACCCAAACCTTGCGTTAATACCTTCAGGATACAAAGCGGGAAAAATATATTCAGTACTTCCAACCAATGGCGTTGGTGATTTTAATTTTGCGAGGGGAACAATCGCGACGCGAATTAATTCAAGCGGATTAATCGAAGAGGTTGCGAGCAACGTTCCGCGTTTAAATTATCCAATGATTGATGGTGTTGTAAAAGGATGTCCAAGTTTATTGTTAGAACCACAGAGAACGCAAAGAATACAGTATTCAGAAGATTTTTCATATTGGACAATTGGAGGTTCTGTAACAGTAACAGATAATCAAGCTATTTCGCCAGATGGAACTTTAAACGCAACTTTAATATACCCTTTATCAAATTCAAGTAATGTAGGTCTTTATACATCGTCATCAAGTTCTACAATAGGTACTGTATCTTGCTTTGTTAAAAGTTCTGGAAAAGATTTCGCACTACTTGGCACAGATAATAACGCAAATTACTATTGTGTTTTTGATTTAGCAAATGAAACGGTTGTTTATGAAGCTACAAATTACGAAGGAAAAATTGAAAAGTATCCAAATGGATGGTATAGAATTTCATCTACATATGTTTCAAGTACTGCTCAAGGATTTCCATTTATTGGTGTAGCTGACAATTCTGGCGGTACTGTTATTGCAGATAGCGATAATGGTATTTTAATTTTTGGGATGCAATACGAACACGAAGCATTTAAAACAAGCTATATTCCCAACTACGGAACTGCTTCTGGTGTTACTCGTTCAGCTGAAACTGCTAATGGTTCGGGTTCAGCAGCTACTTTTAATTCAGAGCAAGGTGTTTTGATGGCAGAGATAAGTGCTTTGGATAATGATGGTAGTAATAGGTCTATCGCAGTTATAAATAATAATTCTAATAGAATATCTTTTAGGTATGATAATAGCGCAAATAGAATAGAATTTTATTGTATTGCTACAACTCAACAATATGGTTATTCTCACACTTTATCTGATATAAAAGAAGTGTTAAAAGTAGCGTTTTTATATAGCAACAATAATTTTCAAGTATGGATTAATGGTATAAAAGTAGATTTTCAAAACAGTGGTAGTACACCAATAGATTTAAGTAGTTTAGATTTCAACCTTGATGGTGGTGCAAACGATTTCTACGGAAACGTAAAACAAATACAATACTTTGATACAACAGATATAGATTTAGAACAACTAACGTCTTGGGTATCTTTTCAAGAGATGGCAGAAGGACAATTATACACAATAGAATAATATGGCACAAACTTTAAAATTCGGTAACGGAACGTGGGCAACTAAAAAGGGTTCAACTCTTGCTTATTCAGACACCAATAATTCTTTTAAACCATTACCATTTACATATACTGGTGCTGGTAAAGGTACAAGAGTTAATAAAGAAGGTTTAATTGAGGTTGTAGAAAACGACAGACCAAGAATAGATTATTTAGATAGCGAAGATGGTGTATTTCTTTTGGAAAAAGCAGCTACAAATTTGCTTACTTATTCAGAGGATTTTATTAATTCTTATTGGAGTAAGGTAAGAATAGAAACTCCTTACATTGCAGATGTTTTATCGCCAGATGGGACTTTAAATGTTAATACTTTAGAAATTTCTAATGGAGAAACCAACGGAGGTGGGGTATATGCAGTAAATATTTCTTTAAGTGGGGAAAATTCATTTTCTGTTTTTGCAAAAAAGAAAACTGCTAATTATTTAGTTTTATCAGATAGTGGAACAACAACTAATGCTGTTTATTTTGATTTAGAAAATGGAATTGTAGGGACTACATATAATGCAACTGGAGAAATACAAGATTTTGGAAATGGGTGGTACAGATGTACTATGAAATATACTTTAACATCATCTGGTCTAAAATTTATTTATTTATCTAATGTAGATGGTTTAACAAATGGTGGTGTTGTTGGTGGCGATAGTATTTACATATACGGCGCACAAATTGAAAGCGGAAACGTATCTTCATATATCCCAACACAAGGCACAATCCAAACTCGAGTGCAAGAAACTGCAAGTGGTTCTGGAAACTCGGAAGTTTTTAATTCAGAAGAAGGAATTCTATATGCAGAAGGAAGTTTGATTAATGATGATGGCACACCTAATAATATAACTTTAGGAGATAACACATTTTCTAATAATAGAATGATGTTATTATTTTCAAATGGAATTTCTAATAGAATTTCAGCAAGGTTTGATAGTATTGGAAGTGATGTTACATTAAACGCAGATGGTTATGATTTAACACTAAACCATAAAGTTGTATTAAAATACAAGGCAAATGATATTGCTATTTGGGTTGATGGATTTGAAATTGAGAGTGGTGATTTCTCGTTTTCCGCACCTTCATTATTAAATAGAATAGATTTTTACAATCCTTTTGGTGGTGGACAAAATAATTTCTATGGTAAAACAAAAGAAATTGCATACTATGATGAAGTTTTGACAGACCTTGAATTAGAAACGCTTACATCTTACAGAACTTGGGAAGAAATGGTAAAAGAATTAAACTTAAATATTATACACAATGAGTAATACACTTAAACTGGGTAACGGTAAATGGGCAACTGGTAAAGATACGGTGCTTTCGTTTTCAGACACAAATAACAATTACAAGCCATTACCTTTTTCATTCAGTAGAGATACAAGTGCTACGGTTATAAACAAAGATGGTTTAATCGAAACTGTTGGTAGTGGAGAACCAAGAATTGACTTTAAGGATAATACTAAAGGTGCTTTGTTGTTAGAGCCGAGTAGGAGTAATTTTATACCAAATTCAAATAATCTAACTACTTGGAATGGTGCAGCTATGACAAGAACTTTTGTTGATGATTTAATTAACCCATCAAGTATTTTAGGTGGTTCTAAATTAACGCAGACATCAAGTGGTGGTTATGCTTGGCTTTCAAGAACGTTTACTGGAAACGAAACATTTAGTGCTTTTGTAAAAAAAGATAGTTCAGATTTTGTAAGATTATATGCTGCAAATAATACTGTTTATTTTAATATTGTTAATGGTACAATAGAAACAGAAGTAGGTAGTGATATAACAGATAAATCTATTGTTAATTACGGAAATGGTTGGTTTAGAATTTCAATGAGTGTAAATAGCACTATTGCAAGTTATGTAAGAATATATCCAGCATCAAGTGGTAGTTCTGCAAGTGGTACGAATAGTTTGTTTGTCTACGGATGTCAAGTAGAACAAGGCAGTTACGCTACATCGTATATTCCTACATCTGGACAAAGTGGCGGTGTAACGAGGGTTCAAGATTTAGTAGTTGGAATAGATACTTTACAAGATTTATCTCTTCTTGGTTCTAATGAAGGAACTTGGCTTGTTGATATGAAAGATATGTTTTTTGAAATTACTGGAACTGGAGTTGGTTCGATGTACTTATACCAAGATAATACTAATCAAATTGAATTTGTTGCAAAGAGTAATACAACTTGTAAGATAACAATAAACAATTCTACTGCATTAGATAACATAGGTGGTGAAAATAAAATTGCTATATCTTGGGATGCTAATGGTTTAGTTATTTACAAGAATGGTGTTGCTGCTTATACTACATCGTCTACTGAATATTCAAACCCTTATACTCATTTATTTTTAGTTAGAAACACAAGGCAATCTAAAAAACAAATAAACAATACACAACTTTACAACACAAGATTATCAAATAGCGAATTAGCTGCATTAACACAATAACAAGAGTAACAAATACACATATTAAACTAACAAGAGTAAATAAATTAAATTATGAAAATCGGTAAATACAACTTTACATCACAAAATCAGGCCTTGGACGCGATAGATTCTTTAGGTACTGCAACAGACGAAAACGGAAATGAATATTCAACTTCCAAATCAACTTTTGTCCATTTAGGACACATCGTTTTAACTCCGGGAGAATATGACGAAGACGGAAACGAAACCGTTGCGCCTATATTGTCGGACGATTGGCACGTCGACGTTCTTTGGACGGATTTAATTCCTGACGAAGACGGTAACGTTGATCACCCGGAAGGTTGGGCCGATCATAGCGCAGTAATTGAAGGCGAAGGCGTTCACGCATTTTTTGGTTTAAACTATCAATCATTAAGTTTCTAAATTGTATAAAAAAAAATGAATAATAAGATTTCAGAAAATACCGAAGTAACTTTGGACGTTAAGACGTTGATAATTATTATTTCATTTGTTGTTTCTTTTGTGGGAATGTATTTTGCTTTACAAAAAGACATTGATTTAGCTAAACAACTTCCAAAGCCACAAGTTACGCGGACGGAATATGATTTAAAGGATCAATTGATTCGCGAAACCATAATGAATACACAAAAAAGGGTTGAAGAAAACAGCAATAAGTTAGACAATATCGATGAAAAGTTGTACCAAATTATAGAAAAAAAATAATGCCATGAAAAAGATTTGTCTGTTTTTATTTTTTATTACTTCTATAAATATGTATTCGCAAAAATATGTTTTGTTAGAAATTAACTCAAAATGGAATTCAACAAATCCGGCGAAAATAGCTAAACTGCAAAACGTACAACATAAAAAGGCGTATTTAGAAGATCAACCGGAAAATATAAGGAATAAAGTTCGGGCCGTTCCTTTTGTTGTATTGTATAAAGATGGTAAACCGATTGGAAAATGGTCGGCAGATATAACTTTTAAATTAAGTATATCTTTGGCAGATATTCAAAAAGCAATATTAAAATCAAATAAATAAATATTTAGTATATTTACAAAAAATTTAAATAACAATAAAATTTATATATAATGGCTACAACGGGAGTTTTTAACGGAACAAATTTAATACTACAAATCGAAGGCGCTGCTGTTGGTCACACAACAAGTTGTTCACTTTCTTTGTCAATGGATACGCCGGAGGCAACAACAAAAGATTCTAATGGATTTTCTGAGTATATCGGAGGCGTAAAAGGTGGTGAAATTTCTTTCGAGGGATTAGTTGCTTATGATGACGCATCAAACGCGATCGAAATGGCAGATTTTCTTTTGGCAAGAACGCAATTAACTTGCATTTTTGGAACAACTGAATCAGGTGACGCAATTTACACAGCAGAAGCATTTTTGTCAAGTGTTGAAATGTCAGCAGAAATGGAATCAGCAGTAACTTACAGCGGTTCTTTAACTATTACGGGAGCAATCGTAAAATCAACAAACTAATTAATTTTAGTTTTTACTATATAAAAGCCGCCGTCTAATTTAGGCGATGGCTTTTTGTTTTTATTAATCAAAATCTTTTAAAAAATGACAAACAAAAAAAGAGGTTACATCGCTGTAAATGTAGGCGGTAAAAAAAGAACATTACATTTTTCAATGAACTTTTGGGCGGAATTCACCGAACAAATGGGCGTATCACTTCAGGAAATCGGATCCGTTTTCGAATCAGGAATTTCTTTATCCGGATTAAGGGCATTAATATATTCCGCAACTTTAGCAAACGACTTAGAGAACAACAACGAAGTAGATTACAATATTTATACCGTTGGAACTTGGCTCGACGATTTAGACGCTGAAAAGATTAATGAAATCGTTGAAACAATGAGTCAATCAAAAATACTTGGAAACTCTCTAAACAACGAGGTTCGAAATACAGCAAAGCCGAAGCCGTCAAAGAGAAATTAACTTTTGATTCTTTAACCGATTATTATATTGGGCGGATTGGTATTTTGCCCGATGATTTTTGGCGGCAAACTTGGCGGGAAAATGGTTTAATGGCGGAATCGTATCATTCAAACGTGAACTTATCTTGGGAGCAATCCCGTTACGTTTCTATGATGATATACAATGTAAATTGTCAAAAGAAGTCACAAATGTTGAAACCGGAACAATTGTTTCCGTTACCGGTTGACGATCTTAGAAAAAAGAAAAAATCCGAACCAAAATCAACTCGCAAAGAAATGGACGAGTTTATGCAAAAGTATCAATCAATGAATAAGAAAACGACGCTAAAATAAGGGCGTCTTTTTTTTTGTATTTTTGTCAATATACAACAGTTTTTTAATATGGCGGATCAAAATTTAAAAGTTAATATAACCGGTGACAGTTCAAAATTAAACGCGGCTTTAGCGTCGGCAAGTTCAAAACTAAAAGGTTTCGGCTCAAAGATGCAAAGCGTTGGAAAATCAATGTCAACAAGTTTGACTTTGCCAATTGTTGCGGCGGGTGCTGCAGCTACTAAAATGGCGTTTGATTTTGACAAGTCGATGACTTCAATTCAGGCGCTCGTAGGGGTTTCCGCTGAAGAGGTGGGCAAAATGGGTGAAGCCGCTAAAAAAATGGCTTTAGATGCCGGAAAAGGTGCAAACGAGGCGGCCGAAGCAATGTTTTTTATTACGTCGGCGGGATTAAGAGGCGCCAAAGCGATGGACGTTTTGGATATGTCTTTAAAAGCGGCGGCCATTGGATTGGGTGAAACGAAAACAATCGCAGATTTATCAACTTCGGCATTAAATGCATACGGTGAAGAAAATTTAAGCGCATCAGGTGCAACAGATATATTAACGGCTGCAGTTCGTGAAGGTAAACTCGAGGCGTCGCAATTAGCCGGTGCAATGGGTGGCGTGATTCCGATCGCGTCAAATATGGGCATCGGGTTTGATGAGGTTGGGGCCGCAATGGCTGCAATGTCTAAGACGGGAACAAGTGCGTCCGAAGGTGCAACGCAATTAAATGCAATATTAGCATCGTTAAAAAAGCCAACGGATGGCGCAAAAAAAGCATTGGAAACAATGGGCATGACAACTGAAAGCGTTCAAAAATCATTGAGCGAAGAAGGTTTATTGTCAACTTTGGAAATGCTGCAGCAAGGTTTAAAACAAACCGGTCAAGATACAACGGCGATATTTCCAAACATTAGAGCGTTAAAAGGGGTTTTGGATTTAACGGGCGCGGGATTAGAAGAAAATAGAAAAGTTTTTGACGCGTTGAGCAACTCAATGGGAGCAACCGACAAGGCGTTTCAAGCGACATCACAATCGGCGTCGTTTAAAATGACAAAGGGATTGAATTCTATGAAATCGTCACTTTTGGAAGTTGGTCAAGTTATTCTTGTTTCTGTTGCGCCGGTAGTTGAAAAATTAGGGAATTTCTTTACAAGTTTAAGCGAAAAATTTAAAGCGTTATCGCCTACAACGAAAAAAATAATAGTTGCGTTTATTGGAATTGTTGCAGCGCTTGGACCGGTGATCGCAATCATTGGAACTTTGATGACAATGGCGCCGGCAATAGGTGCGGCGTTTACTGTAATGACCGGACCGATTGGATTGGTTGTTGCTGCATTGGCTGCGGTTGCCTATGTTATTGCAAAAAATTGGAAGCCAATAAAAAAGGCGATTATCGACGTCGCAAATTACTTTATTGACTTGTACAATGAATCCGCTTTGGTTCAGATCGGAATTAATGCATTAATAATGGTATTTAAAAACGCTTTTGCGTATGCAAAATTTATGGTTAAAAATATCATTACAATTTTTAAAGCATTCGGAAAAGCAGTAATGGGCATTTTTGGAAGTATTGGCGACATTATAATGGGAGTTTTAACGCTCGATATTGCAAAAATTAAAAAAGGATTTTCCGGAGTTGGTGCGGCAATGTCGGACGGGTTTAATGAAGCCGTTGACGGAATAAAGGCCAACGCTACAGAATTAGGCGAAACGGTTGTCGACAATTTTAACGATGCGTTAGAAAAGAAAACAATTAAGAAATTAACTTTAGAGGCCGACGTTGTAGGATCTAAAGAAGGAACAGCAACTGCAGAAGGAACTTCAAAGGGAACTCCTAAAGGAAAAAAATTCACCGTTACACCGGTTGTTGATCCGGATGCGGCTGCAAAGTTAGCAGCAATTAGCAACGAAATAAATAAAGCGCTAATAACAAACGACAAACTTGCATACAACGCAAGAAAAACAGAAGCGACAAAATACTATGACGATTTAATAAAAACACAAGAAAAAGGATCGGAAAAAGAAAAGGCGTTGCAGAAGGCAAAAGGCGCGGCATTGGCTCAGATTGAAATGGACGAAAACAATCGTCTTTTAGATATTAAAAACAGAATTGCAGATTCGTCAAATACAACAGACGAAGAACGCAAGGCCTTGGAAATTGCAAATATAAAATCCCATTATGCGACACTTATAGCGTTGGCAGAACAAAACGGATTGGATACAACGGCGCTTTTAGCAGCGCAAGCCGATGCAATTGCGTTGGTAAACGATGAAAAGAGAGCGCAAGCGTTACAAAATGCTGCTGATTTTGCGGCGGGCGTTAAAGGTATCGTCGAAGGTGGTTTGCAAGATTTAGCAAGCGGAATCGGTGAATCTTTAGGGCAAGCGTTGGCGTCCGGTGGTAATTTAGCGCAAAGTTTATCAAAAGTGGTTTTAACCACAATCGGAACAATGGCAATGCAAATGGGAAAATTGGCGATTTCGATTGGTGTTGGTGTTGAAGGAATAAAACAATCATTAAAATCATTGAATCCGGGGGTTGCAATTGCCGCGGGTATTGCATTGGTTGCATTGGGATCATTTGCAAAAGCAAAAGCCGGCGAGATTGGAAGCGGTGGCGGTGCAACAGCATTCGCAAATGGTGGGATTGTTTCAGGGCCAACTATGGGGTTGGTTGGTGAATATCCGGGAGCGCGTCAAAATCCGGAAGTTATAGCGCCGTTAAATAAATTACAAAATATGATCGGCGGGGCGGGCGGATCTCAGCACGTTAGTGTAGGCGGTGAAATTAGAATCGAAGGACAAGATCTTTTGATTGCAATACAGCGAGCAAACGAAACAGCAGACAGATTATTTTAAAAAAATACATAAATGGCATACGGCGTAAAATATAGATTAGAATTTTCCGATATTTTAGGATATTTGAAAAAAGTCGAAATACTAAAAAAAGATTATACCGGCGAAGTTTTGCCAATGGTTGGATCAGGTGAACCGGTTGTCGTAAAATGGAATACAAAAGACGAATTTTATACTTCAATAGTTGGATCAAGTTGCAACCTAAATTTAATGGTTACCGATACGGTCCAATACGATGACTTTTACAAATTTAATGAACGAGAATATCAGGTTAAAATTTCATATTCTGAAACCATTCCAGAAACTTACGAAAGTAGAATTGCAGACGATGGCGGAATGTATGAATCAATTGAATGTATTTCATCAATTTTGCCCGATCATTACAAAATTTCTACATTTTACGAAAACAACGTTAATAATGACGGCGGAGGTGTTGAATCTTTAAGTTGCATTGCTAAAAATATAAACGACGAAAGGGTTACCATTTGGAAGGATTATTGGATTGGTTGGTTGGTTGTTGATAGGTTTAAGGAAAAGATGACAGCGCCGCCTTATGCGGTTTCTTTTAATGCATTTGATGGACTTGGGACGTTGGGCGAATACGACGCACCAGTTTCAGCAGATGATTTTATTGATAGCGGAAACACGACAACTGATATATTAAGGATTGCAGATATTTTACAAAATTTAGAACTTGAATTGGATATTGTTTGTTCTAATGATTTAACATTTGCCGAAATAGATCCGCAAGATCCGCAAGCAGTTCCAACTCTTAGAAAATTTCCAAACACAACAACGTTTCCAAATTATTTGTATGAACTAAAAAGTGGTTTTGATTTATATACTGCAAAAGAGCAATTAAATTTATTACTTAGCACATACAATATGAGAATTTTTCAATCATTTGGAAAATGGCACATTGTAGAAAATTCAAATGTATTTGATTCAACTGTAAAAAATAAATTAATTTCTTTAAATGAGGCGCAAAGTTCAGCAGACAATATAAGGGAGTTAA
>JGI24919J38490_100297_pt1 | contig 32834 bp, 33 predicted proteins | sample LinPFosmplate7_FD_38490 | JGI IMG/M metagenome (IMG submission 38490) | reverse complement strand
TGCAGGTCGACTCTAGAGGATCCCACGTATATCAGCAAAACTTTTTACACTAGCCGGCATTTCCTCTTTTCCGGTAAACGCTTTATATAAAGCAAGCAAATCCTTATTATATTCTTCCTGCATAGCAGCACTCTTACCAGTAAATTTTCCACTTTGAAAATCATATACATCATTATACAATTTTTCAAGCTGAGACATACCAGGTTCATCTGCTAATGACTTAATAACGCGCTTCTGTTGTTGTTCGGTAGCAGTTATATCCGTATTCATCTGACAGAAATTAGGTTTTATTTTTATAGGTTGAGTTGGATCTTGCATTCCAAGATCCTGCCCATTTACTAATGCTTCCACCCGTTCACTGCAAAGATTTACCTTGTTTATTTTTACGTCGACTCCCTTAGGAATTTTATTTTTTTCACTAAAAGGGACCACTTTTCTTGTTCCAAATTCATCCTTATAGGAATAAGTAGGATTAATAGTAGAAACTACAGCAGCAAATAAATGAGCCACCTTTACATAATATTTAGCTATACCTATACACATCCGTTTTTTAGTCACAGCATTTTTAACATCGATTTTTGGTAAACTATCTCCTCTTAAATAGAGGAGGTCGTCCGTAGTCATTTCATTCACTTCTACACCCTGCTTTAGCTTTTGCGCTAAATATTGCACATCCATCTTTGTCAAATATTTATTCAATACATCGCTAGTAACGACAATCAGTTTATCACAATATTTTGGGTCCTTCAGGCTTTCCATATCTTCAAATGACTGTGTCAATATGTAATTTGTCGCTATAAAATTTATGATATCGTTTAAAGTCTTGCTTTTACCCTTTTCTTTGACTTGTGCATTTCCCATATATAATTAATATTTATTAAAAAATTGATATAAAAACAAAAAAAACACATAAAGTAATCCGATGGCATCATCTTCTCCAAAACATCGTTTTACGGTTACCGATAAGAGAAAACTCTGGAAACAATTTGAGAAAGAGGTTGGTAACAAAAGTATCGATTGTATTTATAACAAAGATGGAGATAGAGATGCCTGTGATTTGTGTGGATTTCCATTGCTCTTAAATGATGTCCACTATTTGACATGTTCAAATACTAAATGCGGAATTATGTATAAAGACCGGTTGGATTTTAATGCGGAATGGCGATATTATGGGGCGGATGATAGTAGCTCTTCCGATCCTACTAGGTGCGGTTTACCGGTGAACCCACTTTTAAAGCAGTCATCATTCGGTTGTAAGGTGATATGCACGTTCAGGTCAAATTATGAGATGCATAAGGTCAGAAGATATACAGAATGGCAGGCTATGCCCTATAAGGAAAAGTCACAATATGACGAATTCCAGCGGATTACGGCAATGGCAAATGAGGCAGGTATTCCTAAAATAATTATTGATGAGGCAATGCGATATCATAAAAAAGTATCAGAACAGAAGACATTTAGGGGTCTCAATCGGGATGGAATTATTGCCGCTTCCATTTACATCGCCTGCAGGGTCAATGGAAATCCACGGACTGCGAAAGAGATTGCCACAATGTTCCATCTTGATGATGCAAGTGCAACTAAGGGATGTAAAAATGCAACCCTTATTATTAATGAAATGGAAGCTGAAATGACGAACAGGGATAAAACTGCTCTCTGTCGCACCAAGCCCGAATCATTTATTAGTCGTTATTGCAGTAAACTCAGTATGAATCCCGAATTAACTAAGCTGTGTATGTTTATTTCGGTAAAGATTGACAAAAACAACTGGATTGCCGAAAATACTCCACATGCTATTGCAGCAGGAGTTATTTATTTCATTTCCAATGTGTTTAAACTTAATATTTCTAAACAGGATGTAAACCGCATTAGTGGTATTAGCGAAGTTACAATTAACAAGTGTTTTAAGAAATTGAATGATAAGAAAAAACAATTAATTCCGTCAGTAATCGCAAAAAAATATGGGGTCTTATAAATAAGTAAATGAGTAATAAAAATAACACAAAGGTTCCCAGTATTATTTTTATAATTCCGTATAGGGATAGACCAGAACAGAAATTCGTCTTTGAAAAATACATGCACTACATTTTAGAGGATTACAAAAAGAGTGACTATGCTATTTTTTTCGTTGAGCAAAAAGATACGCGTCGTTTTAACCGAGGTGCTTTGAAAAATATAGGCTTTTTAGCCATTAAAAAAAAATATCCTAAGCATTACCATAAAATGACATTTGTCTTTAACGATATTGATACATTTCCTTATAAGAAAGGGGTGCTTAATTATAAAACACGGCCAGGAATTATAAAACATTTTTTCGGGTTTGAATTTACTTTGGGAGGAATATTTTCGATAACTGGGGAGGATTTTGAAAAAATTAGCGGTTTTCCAAATTTTTGGACTTGGGGTTATGAGGATAATATGATTAATAATAAAGCTGTAAAAACTCCGGATATCATAGTGGACCGATCGGTATTTTATAAGGTATTTGACCATAATATTGTTCATATGACAGATAGTTTAAAACGCACTATTAATGTGAAACAGATCAATGGTAATGATTCTTTAATCCAAGATAATAATAATCTCAATAGTGTAGTAAATATAAATCACACTATTGTTGGAAATAAAATAATTGTCAGTTGGTTTGATATATCACTACCCTATCAGGAAAATATACAGACTCGCGATATTAATTTGACAGACAGTCCAAAGAGTATTCAGAATATGAAGAGAAGAATTATCAATGAAAAAAAAGGTGTTTCAAGAAATATCACCTTTTTCAATTAAAAACGTGTTTAATTTTATACGTTCTTGATTTGCTTTTTCCGCCACTTTCTTTTTTAATGCTGTAATATTGTAGTTGGTTGTGTCATATCTTGGTGTGCCTCCGGAATTTTCACAGAAATGCTGTTCTAATATAAATTTATATTTTGGCTGATACAACATATTTATCCAATCATCACACCCCCAATTAAATATATATTCCGGAAACAGGAAATTAAAAATAGAGTAATGGACTCTTGAAACCATAGCCTGTGTTAAAAGATACGGGTGTTCATTCTTGGGACCAACAATACCAATATTATTGTTATTTTGAAGAGTATTAATTGACACTTGAACCCACCCTTTTGATTTAAATAAGATATCGTCACCACATTGGTAAAAATAATCTATAAAGAAATTTTTTTCGGTTAGTGCCTCTTCATACAAGATATTCCACATTCTAGTCAAATGGCCTTTCATAACATCATTCGGAAAAGCAATAAATCTAAATTTAAACATGGGAAATTTCTTTTGTAACTTCTTCCTCTTTTCTATATAAAATAAATCGTCGTGATCATATCCTATATAAAAAAAATATTTATGATCTTTTTCTGGTGAAAATGACATTAATGTTTTTCTATATAAAAATGAATCTTCTAAGTTATCCCAATTACTATGGCTTTTACAAGGTATTAAAAATGCAATTTTCATTTTTTGTGTCTAATGGAGTATAAGAAAAAGATTTTATATACATGTTTGGAAATAATTCCTTTTTAATATTTTTAAATAACTCCACACTATTTGTATCATAATTTGGGCGTATAATAAAATATGAATACCCGGGTAGTTGAGGAACTGGGTGGGTAGGCTTAGTTGTATACACTTTTTTACTATTTACCGATAACGTTATCTTATCCTTTTCCCAAACCAATGTATAATTATTGTAATCTTTGACATTGAACTTTTTTCTTGTTGTCTTTACTTCAATAGGAATAATTACCTGTGATTTATCGGTTGTAGAAAGAGAAGATTTTATGAAGAGAGATAAAGAAGTGGACTTTTTGGAATTAAATCCAAGAGCTATTTCCTCCCAATAACCCATTTTTGGAAATTTTGCATCTTTTATTGGGAGCAGCATGGAGAATGTAATAAAACTTTGGCAGTTTGAATTGAGTATTGACTTAGCTCTTACCTGATATGTGCCATAGTAAACTCTACTTTCACTACGTAGTCCACCAGCCCTAAACGTTAAATTCCACTTTGGTAAATTTAGTTCTTCGTATTTTTGTCCTATTGATCTGCTTGCTAATTCATTTCTTAGTCTTTTACAATTATTACATTTAATTATTTGTTCATACTCATTGCATTTACAGGTGTCTATCATTTCGTTAGTTGTATCTTTATTTTTAGTTATAAAATTAAAATAATTTATGCCATGTATTCTATCTATCGTGAGTTGAAGATTATTTTGCTTCTCATTAAATTTAGTTAAACTATGATCATATATATAAGCTCGGTGACTGTCACATTGATGTTGCAGAGTGCCATCCTTTTCTTTTTGAAAATTCCATTTAGATTTTTCCTTAAGTAAAGATGATATAGGTCTTACAGAAGATATCATTTGTTCTATTTTATCACTAGATGGTGGGTTTTTTAACGCAACTTTGGTGATCTGCTTATTTTTATTATCTAATAGGTTACGATCTAAAGGTAAAGGGTTTTTTTCATAAATACCTTTGTCAGTTAAGAGTGATTTTGGTTTAATCTCGGTAATAACAAGTTCAGGTTTAGAGATAGAAGATGCAGACCTCTTAGTAGGGAGATGCTTACCACGATAATGTTCAGAGATAATAGCTTTATGTCCATAAGAAATAGGTTCAAGTCCTGTTTTAAATTGTTTTGATTTATAATCTGGTGAGAGGGCATATAAGTGTGTGTCTAGTATTTCAGATTTCCTATGGTTATTTTGTAAAGATTGATGTTCCATTGTTGGTTTAATTAGTTTATGTTCAGGCGTAGCAGGTTCAGGCTTAGCAGGTTCAAGCGTAGCAGGTTCAGGCGTAACAGGTTCAGGCTTAGCAGGTTCAGGCTTAGCAGGTTCAAGCGTAGCAGGTTCAGGCGTAACAGGTTCAGGCTTAGCAGGTTCAGGCGTAACAGGTTCAGGCTTAGCAGGTTCAGGCTTAGCAGGTTCAGGCGAAACAGGTTCAGGCGAAACAGGTTCAAGCGTCGAAGGTTCAGGCGTAACAGGTTCAAGCTTAGCAGGTTCAGGCGTAACAGGTTCAGGCTTAGCAGGTTCAAGCGTAGCAGGTTCAGGCGTAACAGGTTCAGGCGTAGCAGGTTCAGGCTTAGCAGGTTCAAGCGTAGCAGGTTCAGGCGTAACAGGTTCAGGCTTAGCAGGTTCAGGCTTAGCAGGTTCAGGCGAAACAGGTTCAGGCTTAGCAGGTTCAGGCGTAACAGGTTCAGGCTTAGCAGGTTCAGGCTTAGCAGGTTCAAGCTTAGCAGGTTCAGGCTTAGCAGGTTCAGGCTTAGCAGGTTCAGGCGTAACAGGTTCAAGCGTAACAGGTTCAAGCGTAGCAGGTTCAGGCGTAACAGGTTCAGGCGTAACAGCAACTACTCTAGGTTTGGCTAATGATGGTAATACCTCGATTAGTTTATTTAAAGTATCGGGGTATGCAAAGCTATTGATCATTGAGGGGTATTTGGTAGAGACTTCTTGATATGCCATATATAGCATAATTAAGAATTAAAAATTTCCATTAAACGAAAAGGCATCCTTCTTTTGTGTTTTAGTTGCTAGGGCATATTCACCAACTCTTTTTTCAAAGAAATTTGTCTTCCCCTCTAAACTAATGAGTTCCATAAAAGAGAATGGATTACTACTTTTATAGTATTTTTCATACCCTAATTGAACCAATAATCGATCAGCTACAAACTCTATATACTGCTTCATAAGCTTACTGTTCATTCCAATTAAACGACATGGTAACGCCTCTGTAATAAATTCTTGTTCGATAGATACTGCTTCCGTAATTATCTCATAGATTCTTTCTTGCGAAAGCTTATTTTCAAGTTTGCCATACAATAAGACAGCAAATTCGGTGTGTAATGCTTCATCGCGACTAATTAATTCATTCGAAAATGTCAATCCGGGCATTAGACCTCGCTTTTTTAACCAATAGATTGAACAAAATGCCCCACTGAAGAATATTCCTTCCACTGCTGCAAATGCCACAAGCCGTTCCGCGAAGGAATCGTCTTCACTATTCATCCATTTCATTGACCAGGCTGCTTTATCGCGAATGCACTTGAAATTATCTACTGCCTTAAAAAGCACATCCTTCTGTTCTTTGGAGTTAATATATGTGTCTATAAGCAAACTATACATCTCTGAATGAATGTTTTCCATTGCAATTTGAAACCCATAGAAGGCTCGCACTTCACTGCTTTTTACATCGTCCATGAAACGAACCGCTAGGTTCTCTAATACAATTCCGTCTGACGCAGCAAAAAACGCTAAAATTATTGAAACAAAATGTTTTTCGTCATGTGTTAAGGTGTCCCAATCTTTCAAGTCCTTTGATAAATCCACCTCCTCTGCTCTCCAGAAAGATTCGAGTGCTTTTTTATACATTGACCACACGTCATTATATTTAATTGGGAACATAACAAACCTATTATCGTCTTTAAGCAAGGGTTCATCATTAGTTGGGGGAACCATCCTAAATATTATTAAGTTTAGATTTTATATTTTTTCAATAATTATATTATAGGGGTTAATATGCCGGTCTCTGACATAGACGACATTAAAACAATATTGCAAGCGGAAGTCATACATAAAAAAAAGGATCTTGTAAGTGATCTTATACAACTAGAGGAAGAGAGAGAGGAGGAAAATTTTCTGAATGAAATAGCCGACGATTATAAACGGTATAACCAATTTATTGTTCAGCAGAAGGAAAAACAAGTCATTGAATTAACAAAAATTTTGGATTATTTGGACGAACTTAATGAAACTCAAGCTGTTACAAAATATACCTTAGATCACAGTAAGAATGAACAAAACCGGGTGCTGGAGGAAATAAAATTATTACAAAGCGAAATGGATAAAATCCTCAATAATTAAATCTCTCTCTAGTGTAAGTAAGTAACTATGGCACTCGTGTATAAAATGTCGGATGTATATTCGTTGTCGGATGATTTCAAAGAAAAATTTGAGATCCTAACCACCGTAACGGTAGGAGATAAATTCGTAATTCGTGATGGTAAATTATTAAAAGATGAAACCATGCGTTTAACTCAACCATTTACTCGTTGGTGGAATAATCAAAATCGCTATGATATACTAAGTCTACTTGAGGAAGATATGGATGGTTATTTGGGATTTTTAAAATTTGTTTGGGGAGCACATAAAAGCCCTAAAACTGCTTCAAGAGAACGGAGGCAGCTGTTAAATATTTATAAAAGCCATAAACCATTTAGATCTAGTTTGGTGTCAGGAATAGGCTGTATTAGTATAACTTATGAAAACTCGCCCGATATACATAATCGATTGGCTAAATTAATTAGCGACTTAAACTACCTTCCATAAAATAATATTTTATAACTTATATATGACGTATAAAATATTCGTTATTGGATTTAATAAAACAGGGACAAGAACACTATGCAATTATTTTAAACACAATAATATACCAAGTATTCACTGGGATAAAGGGCGGTTAGCTAGGAGGATGAAGAAAAATTATGAGCGTGGTAAACCACTTATGCATGGATATGACAAATATCGTGTTTTTACGGATATGGAGGACTACCCCAGACAGAACTATGCACATATTACTTTTTTTAAAGAAATGGAACAACAATACCCGGATGCTAGATTTATTCTGAATATTCGTGATGTTAAAAAATGGATAACAAGTAGAAATAATCATGATCATTATACACGAGATATTTGTAAAATTTTAAAGGTTACAAAGGAAGAACTCAATGAGAAATGGCGCAAGGAATATAGAGACCATAAAGACAATGTAATATCCTATTTTAGTGATAAACCAAATAAGCTGGTTGTTTTTGACATTGAAAAAGATAGTATTGATAAAATAAATTCATTTTTTGCAGATCTTTCTCTCAATAATAAATTTTATAAACATCACGGCAAGACATAATATACATTTGTGATTTAATTTTCTCATTTAAATATATAAATAAATGGGAAAAGGACCAGGACCATCCGCTTTAGAGCAACTTTTTGTTGCAAACACTTCTGAAACACCAGCACCGCAGGCTAAGTCTACCCTAACAAGGTTTAATATTAAGACACATGAAGCTACAACCCCTATTGAGAGAACTGATTTAAGCTCGAACACCAACCGGTTTGGGGGGAATGTAGCAGTGTATAAAGGTAAAGTTTATGTAGCAAATACAGGGGAGTTTGTTGACCAGGACGCGCCCCTAATGGGCAATACCGTAGATGTATTCAATGCCAATACCTTAGAATTAGAACAAACATGGGAAACCAGTCAATTCGCCCCCAGTGGTGTTGCTGCCTATAACGATAATATATATGTTACCTGTAGAAGCACTACCGCTGCCCAAGATTTTAAGGGGAATGCGGTAGATGTGTTTCCAATAGATAGACCAGAAAATACTGTTGGTCCAAAGAAAAGTTGGGTAACCAGTCAACTTAGTCCTTCCCGTGTTGCTGCCTATGAGGAAAATATATATGTTACTTGCAATAGTAATGAAAATCAGTCCGGGGTGAGGGAACACGGAAATGCGGTAGATGTGTTCAATGTTGATACAGGCGATACAAGAGGTCCAGGCAAAAGTTGGGTAACCACTCAATTCGCCCCCCTTGGTATTGCTGCCTATAAGGATAATATATATGTTACCTGTCTGGAAGTTGCCGCCGTGCGCATCGACCCCAGCCCGCTAAATGGAAATGCGGTAAATGTGTTTCCAGTTAATACAGGTGATAAAGGAGATCCAGGCAAAAGTTGGGTAACCACTCAATTCCCCACTGGTGTTGCTGCCTATGAGGAAAATATTTATGTTACCTGTTGGGGGAGTTTAGGGACGGAGTTCACGGGGGGGTCGGTAGATGTATTTCACGTTGATACAGGCGATACAGGAGTTCCAGGCAAAATTTGGGTAAGCGATAATCCCACGCTAATTTTCCCCTTTGGTATTGCTGCCTATGAGGAAAATATTTATGTTAACTATTACTTGAACCTCGGCTCGATATCCGCACCGCCGCCGCTGCCAAATAGTATAGATATCTTTCCGGTTGATGCAGAAACAGGAGCTGGACCGTCTGAAAGTTGGAAAACGGACTATGGTCCAGGAGGTATGGCTGCATACAATTCGCTACACCCAGAAGGAAATCTATACATAGATTCCTCTGGATCAAACGTGGTTTAAATCGAATTTTTTAATTTTCTCATTCTATAATAAGTATCTATTATGGCATGTGCATCCTCTACTGCCCCCATTAATATCTCTAGTAAAGACAAAACAGATGACTGTTCTCTTAAGTGTCAATTTAAATATAATTATCCACGCAGTCCTGCGACAACGATCACTAATAATGGTAATTATTTAGGATTAAGCTATGACAAAGTTAAGGTAAACTATAACGATACCGATCTACGGGTTCAAGACATCCGTTTGTATGTTCCCTCCCTTCACACTTTTAATGGAAACCGTGCAGACGGCGAGATGATCATTCGTCATGTAGGTATGGGAGTCAGTTTACTTGTTTGTGTGCCTATTGTAATTTCATCAAATAAAAACGATGCCACTAAGACGCTCAGTTTTTTGGTGAACTCAGCGGCTAAACGCACTCCTAATGTTGGCGAGAGTGCCGTTATTTCGGCAAATGATTTTACATTAAATAGTTTTATCCCTAAACGCAAGCCATTTTATTCCTACAGTGGCACACTCCCTTATGCACCATGTAACGGTGATCATCAATACGTCGTTTTTATGCCTGAAACATCTCCAGTATACATTTCTTCAACTGATATGGGAATCCTTAAAAAGATATTAGTGGAACACGATTCCACTATCAAACCCTCTGGACAATACTTTGTTAATCAAAGAGGGGCAATATTCACTGATCCTAACTCTGACGAAGGGGACGATGATATTTATATTGAATGCAACCCTACGGGTGCTGGCGGAGAACCGATTCCTGATCCAGATAGCGGTGCGGACAAGGGGGATGTCATCGATTTCGATAATCCAATAGTTATCATTATCTTAGGAATTTTAGGAGGTGCATTGGTTATTATTCTGATAAGCATTTTGGTTCCACTTATTAAAGGCGCGTGGGCAAATAGAAGAGCAGCAAGAGCTGCTGCTGCTGCCCCAGTCGTTAATGAATAAATAAATAAATACGTGATTTTATTTATTAATTTATTAATTTATAATTCCGAAGCGTTCATGTCACTGTCGAGGACAGGCTTGTAGGAAGGTGCGGAGGTGCTAGGGTGAAGAACCCATGGCGCCATCTTCTTAACCACCTTTTCCTCTAATGTGACAGGGAATTGATTTTCAGCATTAAGCTGTGGGTCGCGGTCATCTTTGGGTAACATACGTTCTGTGCCACGCACATGCGTCTTAGTGGAACGGTGGTAAAGTTCATATGCAGCCACCAAATAGATGACTGTTACCACTGGATTGGCGTGGCTGCCTAAAGCAATAACCGAAGCCAAAAGAACAAAAAGACCAATGGGTGTTGTAACAACACCCGCCAGATCATGTGGAGGAGTAACATCCCCTAAAATGTATAATATGCCAACTACAGCAACGACTAACTGAGGCAAATTCTTTCTCGTTAAAAGTTTTTGAATATCCTTAAACATAGTTATTTATACTATATGTAAATAAAAAATAAATTGATATGATTTCTAATTATTTATAATTAGTAATTATGAGCGACCCTCTGTGTGAAAATTATTTAGGAAAGAAAGGTTATACGATTAAAAAATCATCAATTAGCGTTGATGAGCAACATAATATTAGAACTAAATTGACGGTCCGTCCATACGTTCCTAATTCGCCAGTTAAGGGGGATGAATTCGAAATTTATCGCGAATCAACGAGTAAACTGTATGTGCCTCGCTATTTTGGCGTTGAGTGTTATGGCAAACCTAAAGCTAACAAATTACCTGACCCTATTAAGATTAATCTTCAATTTGCCGGAGAACTCCGGGATTATCAGAAGAAGATCATTGGAGCTTATATGGAAAAAGCTCCCCAAGGCGGAGGGCTTTTAGAAATTCCATGTGGTCGTGGTAAGACTGTTATGGCTCTCAAAATTTTACAAGAATTAGGCGTAAAAACTCTTGTTATTGTGCACAAGGGCTTCTTACTGAATCAATGGATTGAGAGGATTGAACAATTTCTTCCGGGGGCCAAAGTAGGGAAGATCCAAGGTCAGGTCATGGATATTGAGGATAAAGATATTGTTATCGGGATGCTTCAGTCTCTTTCAATGAAAGATTATCCTGATAGCATGTTTGACAGTTTCGGTTTAACGATTGTGGATGAAGTTCATCATATAGCAGCAGAAGTATTTGTCAGATCTCTATTTAAAATTGTAACTCCCTATATGCTTGGCCTATCTGCTACTATGCAAAGAAAGGATGGTCTCTCAAAAGTATTTAAGCTCTTTCTAGGCGATGTGATCTACAAAGAGAAACAAAATATGGAACATAATGTCCTAGTCCGGGCCATTGAGTTTCAAAGTAGCGATGAGGTATTCAATAAAATTGTGTATGATTATAGGGGCAATCCACAATACAGCACCATGATTTCCAAACTCTGTAATTTCCATGATCGCAGTAACTTTATTTTGAAGGTTCTTAAGACGACACTTCAAAGTGATCTATCACAGCAGATTATTGTTCTAGCACATAACAAAAACCTATTGACCTATCTGTATAAAGGCATCGAGGAGGACGGATATGCGACGGTTGGATATTATGTAGGAGGAATGAAAGAAAAAGCGCTGAAAGAGAGCGAAGGTAAAAATATTATTATTGCCACCTATTCCATGGCGGCGGAGGCATTAGATATCAAATCATTGACCACTCTTTTGATGGCCACTCCCAAGACAGATGTCGTCCAGTCAGTCGGTCGTATTCTGCGGACTAAACATGCGCAACCCGTAGTTATTGATATCGTTGATAAACATGATCTATTCCAGCGACAGTGGGCTAAGCGCAAGACATATTATCATAAACAAAATTATGAAATTGTTAAAACTACTAATCGAGGCTACGAACAGGATACTTGGGAACGTATAGAAAAGCGAAAGAAGACGAAAGATGGGGATTCACCCCTTATAGGCAAGTGCTTAATTAAAATTAAAAAACCCCAATAATTAATTAATAATATGCAAAAATTGATCTCCTTTTTTATATTCTGTTCAGTGTAATCGTTAGCTATGTTTTACCAGGAAGATAATTTCTTGACGGCTCTTATTTGCATTATTAAGGACGCCAATAGAATTTTGCGGGATGAACGTTCGCCAACCATGACTATTGAAGAAAAAGTTGATTCAAACGGGCGTAAATCCAAAGTTACTTCAGGAGATTTGAAAGCAAATGAATACATTATGAAAGCTCTACAGAAAATTAACCAAACTCTTATTGATGACAAGATTGGGTGTTATAATATTATCAGTGAAGAAATAGCAGAGGCTCCCTATGATGTGAGACATGCCCCACTTATCGATGGAAGTTGGTGTGTGGATCCATTGGACGGAACCGCGGATTACTGTAATTTTGAACTGGATAATCCCTCTTATACATGCAACATTGGTCTTATAATTGATGGAGATCCCGTCTTCGGCATTGTCAGTGTCCCCGAAACAGGAGTTATTTATTATGGAATTAAGGGAGTGGGAAGTTATAAAATCGATGATGAGAACCATATTCTTTACGAGGGGGAAATCATGTATCCGGGAAGAAAGATTCAGGTAGATCCTAATAAAGATTTGAAAGCAGACGGTGTGCGCGTAGCTGCCTCGGCATCTCACTTGAATCATGAAACAAAGGCGTTTATCGACTCGAATCTCAATAACCAAATTTGCAAGTATTATGCGAGCAGTCTTAAGTTGTGTGCGGTAGCCGAGGGTGATGTGGATATTTATCCACGGTGTGGTCCTACGTGTGAATGGGATACATGCGCGGCAGATGCAGTGGTTCGCTATGCAGGAGGAGGAGTTTACATTTATAATCCTGCTTTACAATTAGATGGGTATAAAGAGATGTTGAAATACAATAAGCCCTATCTACTTAATCCCCATTTTATTGTATTTTAAACTAAAACATAATTTTATACTTTTACACTATTACACTTTTTTATTCCCAAGTGTAATGGTGTAAAATTGATTAATAACTCATATAAAAACACTAATAACAATACCAATGTCTTCTTCCTCTGCCACAGAGCGAACTCAAGCTGGCCTTACCAGATACGTATCAGACTGCGAAATTATTAGTGATCCTCATGAAACACACCTGCTAAGTTTCTCTCGAATCGTTGGATCTGAAGATATTTTCCTTGAAAGATTTTACTATAAAATGATGCCTGATGACGAAAGTAATATTGGATGCTTGAGTAAAATTCAGATAGCATGTATTCGAATAGAATATGGTTGGCATGAACTTTCTAAGGATGAGTCTATCCCCCTGAAGACGCGGTATATGGATCTAATCGAAAAAAATTATAAGGGTTTTTCAACACTACGCGATACGCTACATCCTATTGTGAAGGGATTTGTGAAACCCCTTCCGCTGAGTCGATGTTACGGAATACAAGATGAATATAGGGAAGAATATTACAAAAAGCGATTGGGAATTAGTAAGTATGTTGAAGCAGAACTGATGGACGATGATGAATTTACTTCATTATTCAATATCGGCAATGAGTCTAGCGATAAAATGGGATGATTTATTAGTTATATCATATCTTTTCAACGTTTCTGATGTTCTACTGCGAACTAATCTCAAGTTGTCATCATCAATACTCCAAACAAACTCCTTTTTTTCTTGACAGAAGATATTTGGTTTCATTTTTCCATCAAATATATTAATGCATGCGAATGATGGCATCGATGACTTAATGACTGTAAACCCGTCGTTAGGGATTGAATTATTGAATCCCAAATGTTCATAGGTTACTTCTGACTGAAAGAATGTCTCCAGGTCTTTATCCCAGATTTCTCTCAACGATGCGCCTTCTGCTAGACGATCCTTATCGTTGGCTTTTTCATAAAAATTATCAAATAGAATGACAGTTTGTATGGCACCATTTTTATCGTAGAGAGAAAGTATAGTGTTCCATAATTTACCAACGTTTTCAATAGACATATCGGGTTCATAGTAAACTCCAATACAATTTCCAATTTCGTCTAGAACTGCGCCAAATATTTGACCGTCGTGTGCAGTTCCAATGTAAATGAATACGGGTCTATTTCTTTTTCTAAATGAAGTAGGTGATCCCCAATTATGATAAGATTGCGCAATTGTTTGAATTATTTTATAATGACTAAGACGTTGGTGAATTGAAAATGCCTTATTGTAGGAGGCTTGATCGTTATTTATAATTGATATACTGACTCTCATTAAACTGGCTAAGTCTTCCATTTTTTTTGTTAGTGCTTTATTTTCTGTAAATATAGGCGTTCTTATTTTAACGCCTTTATCATTCCAGAGTGAGGGTTGGCTTAATCTTGTAATTTCTTTCTTATTTTCTTTATGGTCATCGTCGTCATCTATAAAACCACAAAGTCTGGCTATCAATAGCATTATACATTACTGCATATAAAAATATATGAAAATAACTATCAATTTTGATTTATAAATGAGATTGTATATTTTCAGTTGAAAAGTAAATCAAGATTTAGAATTATAATAGAAAGATAGTATATATTTAAAAATGTCCGATGGGGATCCATTGATGACTTTAGCAAATTCTTTAATGGTTGCTATTGAAAATGAAGATCAACCTAAGCTAAATAGAATATATTTAGAAGGATACAATCAAGGTAAACTAAAAGATTTAGTTAATTCGTCAGTTAGAGGATATGATGCAACTCCTCTTATCTGGGCTATACAATGTAAGGTTGATATTAACATAATACATCAACTTATTAATGCCGGTGCGGATGTGAATGATGGTGATGGATCAACTGCCATCAAAACACCTCTGGGGGAACTTTTATCTAATATTATACCTAGGTCATCAACAGGAAAACCCCGTGATATTCAATATACTGCTGAAGTTGTTGTATTACTATTAGATAATGGTGTGGATGTGACTCAAAAAAGTGATCCGGGTTGGCAAACCCCACTTCAATTAGCAAACACTTTTTTACCCGAGGATGATGTAGGGAGAGTAGGCAAATTCTCAAAACAAGGAATAATTGATATGATCAAAGAACGTATTGAATTAGAAGCTACGCCTGGACCTGCTACGCCTGGAACCCCTGATGGAAGTAGAGTTTCTTCGCCATCAACTCCTCCGCCAAACATCAGAAGAGGTGATCGTGAAGGAAGTAGACCTCCTCCACGCATGATGGATTTAGGAGACAGTCCTAATCCGGGTGCTTCTCCTGGAAGTCCTTCTACGCCTTCTACACCCACCACGCCTCCTTTCTCGCCATTATTAAGAACTCCCCCAACCTATACGCCTCCTGGATCACCTCCCCCTGTAAGAGGAAGAGCTGATGACGATGCTCCCCCAAGAATGATGGATTTAGCTGATAGTCCTAGTCCTGATCCCGCTCACCCAGATCAAATCAAGAGATTTTTCGATGCTATAAAAGCAAGTAATATAAATGATGTGAGAGACGTAATGCAGGAGGCTTTTTTTCAGAACAACTTAGAAGCTCTAGTTAGTTCCAATGATCCAGATCGCGCAATATTAAAAAAACCACCAATTGTCGTAGCCGCTGAGAGCATCGTAAATTATGAGTTATTCCTATTACTTATTTACAATGGTGTTAATATTAATTCTAAATCAGATGACGGAAGGGGACCTCTTCATTATTTAGCAGGTATGACCAATCCAGATTATCTTCCATTTACCTGGAGTTTAACAAACAGTTTAATTAATCAAGGTGCTAATGTATTTATGGAGGATAATAATGGTAAAACAGCATTAGATATAGCATTAGAGGTTCCTGAGGGTAACCGACACGAAAAATTCAAGTTATTGATCAAAGAAATTGAAGATAGAATGGATAAAAAAGTGCAGGAACCATTCCAAGAGTTAAGAACTATTATTGATAATGTGGATGAAAATCCTATCGAAAAAGTTCTAGATGACTTAGGAAAACTACCATTGGACGAATACATAGTTGGTCTCGAAGACAGCGAAGGATTGAACAGCTTGATGTATGCCATAAAATATTTTGCTGAACCACAGCATCTTAGATCGATTTATGATATTATCATGTCTATTGATGATATATTGGAGCTTACCTTTAAAGGTAAGACAGCTCCTATGGTTTTCCTGGAAAAATATCCACGTTATGAACCAGATAGAGCAGATTTTTTTAGCGTATTATGTTCTAATGTGCCAGATATCAATCAACAGGATCTTTTTGGTTTAACAGTTTTGGATTATGCCGAAAAAACAGGCCAGCAAGAATATATTGATATGGTGCAAGCCATTCCGCGTGCCAAGAGAGGAAAAGATATGCCTCCAAATCCTGACCAATTTTCAATGTTTTTTGGTCAATCTGCTATATACCCGGAAAAAGAGCAGGGTCGAACGGTTTTAGCATCAATTAGAAGAAAAGCACCACAACTACCAGAAGATCCAACTGAGTTAGAAAATATGTATTTTGCTGAAGCAAATAAATTAATTTCTCCAACACTAACAGAAGAGGAAGCTGAGGATAGTTTAGAGATCATAGATAGAATATTAGATAAAAATTCTGACATGATTAATAAGTATATTGGGGATAGTGGTTTAACACTAGTCATGTTTTCCACTAAGATAACCCCAGCTTTACATAACAGTATTGAAAGTTTAATGGCGTCATGTAATACTTATGGTGCGGATGTATTAATTAAAAGTAAATCTGGAGATACAGTTTTAGAATTAGCAATTGATGAAGAGAATTGGCCAGTGGTAGAAATTTTATTAAATTATTATCCTTTAAAAGACCTTATACAAGAAGATAAAGATGCCTTAAAAATTTATAATTCACTCAATACATATTATGAGAGATATAGTGAAGAATTAAAAAAACTAATAAATAGGGAAGAAGCACTTGAAAAAGCACTTGAAGAAGCACTTGAAGAAGCACTTGAAGAAGATTCTAATGAGGAATCAAAAGAAAAAATACAGGAAGAAATAGAAAAAATACAGAAAGAAATAGAAAAAATACGGAAAGAGAAAAAGAAATTAAAAAAAAAAAATAATAAAAAAATAAATATGGTAAAAATACTTTTAAGAGGAGTTTTCGGAGATTTGTTTAATATTGTTATTACTAGTTCTAGTGAGGACAATTATAAATGGTTACCAGAAAATTTGAATCGAAATATTGTTAACATGAATTTTGGAATAGAAGATTTACCTGACGACAAAAATTATATTGAAACGGTATGTATGGGTATTATAAAATCAACCGGTGAGGCAATCAAAAATAATGCTAAAATTTTAGAGTATCTTTTGAAAAATGGTGTTCACGCATACAACGAACGCCTCGATCATGAACCATTAGAAGATACTCCTTTAGCACTGGTCCTTTTTGAGCGTGTCGAACCATCACTTCCATCAGCCGAAATGGTTCGATTATTGCTGGATTACGGTGCTCCTGTATATTTGCAATATGAAACTGTTACAGAATCCGGACAATATAGTGAAGAATTTCTTTGGAGTATCATTGAATATGTTAAAGAAAAAATGGGTCCAACCCCAACTACCCTTTCTCCTGAAGATCAAGAAACTTATAAAAAGGAATACGAAAAAATAATTACACTTTTGTATCAAGGTATAGCATTAGGGGTAATTTTGTTAACTCCAAAAACTATTGATGATGCATTGAGGTCAAAAATGATGTTTCAGGAGGAACGACGGAAAATGCTGAAAAATTTGATAAAATTCCACCCTGAAGCATTTACGGGGTATCCAAAACCAACCGAAGAATTCGAAATCAAAAAGATTGATCCAAATAAAGAAGCTTTCAATTACATTATGTTTGGAGATGAGAGAATTGAAGATTTCTTAGAAGAAGATAGAAAGAATCATGTTGTTCTGAGTAATTATGATATGGGTGACGATCAAAAAGGCACTTTTTTGATAAATTTAGAGGACCTTAGATATCTTATAGAGGTAGATTATAGTCCTCTTAATCATGGGGAGATAGATGAAGATAATGTTGTAATACACATGGATAATCCATATTTTAATCCTGTCGAACCAGAACATCCCGATGCCAATCCTATGAGAATTCCTGTGGATGGTTTCAATCCAGCCAATCCTGATCACGTGCCGGTTCCAGGAAAGAAGGGAGGGAGAGGGATTTTATTTAAGTGTAATAAATTAAATAATGAGGGTTCCGCAGTGCTAGTAGGTTCAGTAGATAATTTTGTTCCTTATGTTGACTTGAGGGGAATTGCTGGTTGGGGTCTATTAATTCCTATTTTGGAGGTGTATGATAAATTACTGAATAAATCTGTTGAAAAACGCGGACAGTATTTTAGTTATAAAGTTTTTGAGGAAAATGTGGAACCTCTTGCTGGAATAGGAAATATAGAGTGGATAGATATTAATAATAGAGGCACAAACCGCTATGGTGGACGTCTTAACTATGTAAGTGGAGCTCATTGTCAGACGGGGCAATCTGGTAATGTTGCCAACCTTATTACGGCAGAACCTATGGCAACTGGAGCGACAAAACCTCTCAAACTTGACCCATTTTCACTTAATGATGAGGAATTAAGAAGTGCTCTGACCGCAGAAGGAGTTAAAGTTGGTCTTATTAATGATACAACACGTAAATCTCTTCAGACAAAATTAGAAAGCATACTCATTGCTAAGCCAACTGCCGGTGGTAAAAAACGCAGAAAACCCTCCAAAACTAAGAAAACTGCAAAACGTAATAATATTACTGTTAATAAAAAAAATATCTTTAAAAAGATGAATATGAATCGTAAAAAGACTGTGCGAAAAAAGATGAATATGAATCGTAAAAAGAGTTCGCGTAAAAAATTAAAAAATTGATCGTATATTAATTTATCTGTCTAATATACAATCTATCTATTATATATACGATGCCGTCTGGTTTCAACCCACACAACGTTACTCAGGATTGGGAGACCGTTGTTCTCCGTGGAAAGGGGAAGCATGTCGATGCTAAGAAGAAGCGCGAGGGAACCACCGAAACGCAGACACGATTTGATAGCTCCAAGTCAGCAGCAGCACGAAAGCTTGAGGAAGCTACCGATGTAGTCAAGCCTCAGCGCATCAATCCTAAGATCAAGGAGGCTATTATGAAGGCACGCACAGCCAAGGGTCTCACCCAGAAGGAACTAGCGCAGCACGCTCAGGTGCAGCCTACGATCATTCAGCAGTATGAAACTGGAAAGGCGAAGGCAGATGTAGCTGTGTTGCGAAAGATGGAGCGCATTCTAGGGGTAAAGCTTACAGGTAAGGAGTATAATGGAATTAATGTGTAAATCTTATAAACTATTTTGGGCGTCCAAACAAATTTATAACTCTTTTTTAATCTTCATTCATTCATATATTTTACTTCAAGAGGAACATCGGCAGAAAGAGGACTTTTAGACGTCCAGCGCTCTTTTGCCATGACCTCATGTAATTTTTTCATACGGGATTTTATACCCCCTACGTTTCTGGGGGGATGATGTTTCACTGCCCATTCAAATTGTAATGCTTGTATTTTGTTTTGAAACCCACTCACAATACAAACATGTTTCCATCCAGGCCCTTTACCTGTTGTATATTTGGCCCCTCCCTTTATGACCCCGTTATGTTTACGAAGTCGCTGCACAGGATCAGGTGAAACACCTGCGTAAGTAAAACCACGGTTCTCGATAATATAGAAAAACCAAGGCGGTTCTTGTTTTGCAATAGGTTCTTCAGGGACGTTTTCCATAAATTAATAAGAGGGAATATTAATTTTTCGCAAATTTGCGTCAAAAATATCTCCATGTGGGATTGGTTCTTCACCATGATACACTAGCATATTATTCTCCAGATGAAAAGTTCCAATATCTTCCCATTCTGATGAGGGGCGCCTACGTTTGGAGATAGTATCCAGTCCTTTCATAGGGATCTTTTCGGACAACAAGAAGCAGATTTCATCGGTTTCAAAACATTTTAATACCATTCCCTTATGTTTTGGCAACGTAACCAAATCTACGTTTTCATCATAAATATTTACAAGAAAGTAGGATTCCCTCCACCCACCAGACAGGTCTTTCAACCATTCTGGGTCTTCAGGAAAAAGAGTAACAATACCATAACGGTCTATTTTAAAGGTTCCTACATCTTCCCACTGATTCATATGTGTTTTTTCATTAATTTTTGGAGGGATTTTATTACCAATAATTAGACATCCTTCGTCTTTCTGAAAACAATACAGCATAATACCTGTTCTTTGATACTCATGTGACATGGTGGCCTATTAATGAATAGTGTGCGAATTAAACACACTATTCATTCTTAATTTTAATCAATTTTTTACTTTTTAGAGCAGTTATCCATAGCATGGATAGGCGCTGGATTAGCCAGTGCATTTTCCGCAGGCGCTAATTTTCCACCCGAACTGTAGCTTAAAGCAAATGGGACATTACTCATATACTGCACATATCCGTTGCTTGAAGAACCAGCTGGGACTGGAGCGGGAGAACCGCCGCCTTGGACCTTCATAAACTGTTGATGACCGGTTGTATGCGACCCAGCTGGAACTGTTCCTGGTGCTCCTCCACCCATGCGGAATAAATCACGGACATCTTTTAAGTATCTACGCGAACGACGACGTCTCTTAAGAGTGTTAATCTTCTTTTTGAATACGCTTTTCTTTGTTGCACGCTTTTTCATCTTACGTCCTCTGGTCTTCATGTGTCCTCTCTTTGATTTGTGTCCTCTCTTTGATTTTTTCATTCCCTTGCGCGATTTGCGACCTCCGCACATATTATTATTGCAGACCTTAACAGGGGCAAGGTTTTTTCCGAAAACACCTGCTCTTACATCAGCAGTATCTTCAAACGACTGGTAGTTTGGTCCCGGTGCTGGACCACGACCCCCTTTCATTTCGATTTTAGGGCCAGGATTGCCAGCAGCAGCGGCTACACCTGTGTCTGGTCCAGGATATCCTGTAACAGCGCCTACTTTATTATACAAATCAGGTTCGAATGTCCCAGGGTTCTGACGAACATTACCATCGGTGACAAAATTAGTAAAAGATGATCCAGCTCTCATTGTATATATAATATATATTAAGATAATAATCTAAATGGCACCCATTTCTTAAATGTTGGATGCATCTTACATTCCATTTTTACACATTTATTCAAATCAACAAATTTATCATCGCTAGTATTTTCAAACTCATCCTCATCATCACTTTCCTCAAGGGCGTCTAGATTATCATTTTCCTTAATAGTGCGAAAAATGGAATTCATTAACTTACTCGTCTGAAAATTTGGAATATAGGCCATCTGCTTAAAATCACCCGATTTGCAATCTAATAATTGGTAGTTGTCCACTCCAATTGCAGCAGTAACATTAAATACATTCGTTTCTTTGGTCTGCTCTTCTCTTTCAAAAGCCTTATACATCATTTTAAATGCATTTTGGTTGGTAAAATTTTTACACTGGATGGCGTAAATTTGATAGGGCAGTGCGCCTAATTCCTTAATCAACCATTTGAAAGAATTGCTTAAAATAGGCAATCCAAATATAATCTCATTGGGGACAATACTAGTCTGTTTGATCTCATTTGTAAATACTTTCTCTAAAAGACGCAAACGTTCTTTATTGGATTTATTACTAACCCTTTCATTTTTATACATGAAAATATTTTCTGCACAAAAAAAATTAGATTTAGGAATCATAGTTCCGTATAGAATCGTGCCATGTGCCAATGAATTATGAAAGCAAACAGGACGTATGTCAGTCGATACTATATTAAACTTGCCATCTTTTTCCACTTTAATCTCTATTAGAACACATACATTCTCATTTTTATGATATGTAAACCATGCAAAATATTTTTTCCCATAGGGAATAGCAAGATAGTAGTCGGATACTACTTTTTTATGAGTGTTTTTCTCATAAAAAAGCTTAATAGAAGGAAATCTGCTTTTGACAAAGCCGTGTAGCATGTTATATTTCTATAAGATTAAGTGTTTAATACATTTAACTTTGCTTTTAAATATTCTTCTAAATCTTCGTCTTCTTCCTCTTCCTCTCTCAGGGAAGACATTATTCTGTTCCGTTCTTCTTGCTGTTTTTTTAAATCTATAATACGAGGTGCTTCTCTATCTTCTGTATTTAAGAAGATATCTGAGAAATAAAAATAAATAAAATGGGCTATTACAATTATTATACCTGATAGAAAAATCGATTGAATAATGCCAAACATTAAATAAATAATAGAAACTAACCTTTAAGACTTTGCGCACCGATATCGCTAGCTATCTATCTAATTAAACATTTCAACCATTGTGGCTATCTCTTCCTCAATTTTGTATATCGACGTATCTTTCACATAAAAATAAATATGATTTATTTTTCCTTCATATTCTTCAATATACAATTTAAGTGATCCGTTCTCATAACAATGTGATGTTATGTCTTTCCTCAAATAGTCATATGGCAGTTTATTTGAGGGTGTCCATGAAATTGCACTATTATCACATATAAATTGGGTTTGACCTATTTTTTTCTTACAGGAACTAGCATCATCTTTAAAATGAACTTGGTATAATTTACCAGATTTAACCTGAAACATTCCTTCGTTTGAATAAAGCATTGTTGTTGAAGCAGTATATTTTTTATACTTAGTCAGCTTTGATTTATTTATATGTGGTAAAATACATGGGTAATAATGCATATTTAAATTAACAACAACAACTATTTAAACCTATTGGATATTATACATAAAATGGTGAATTTGGTGCTTGTAGGGAAAAGTGGAGAGTTAATTGAAAGCAAAATGAAAATTTTTAATTTGGAATCTCTTTATAAAAAGTGCAAGTTTAGAAAAGAGGATGGATTTTCTAGACGAACGATATGGAAATTAAAAGTTAAGGGACAGCCCTATAGAGTTGCGCTTTATGCCAGGGATTTTGGAAAGGGAGGCATGGAGAATAAATATGACCTCCCTCCTCCAGTTGACAATGCTCTTTATTTTGGAGTGATGGCACTTGTGCGTCTAGACATGGAAAATAATGATCAACCTCTAGATCTCGATAAAGAAACATGGTTAAAGGTTTATGAGAAGTTATTTGGTGGCTTTCATAATCTGGCTGATACTGCACAGGAAGATATGGAAGAGGAGGACGAATTGGATAATGTGCCAGCTGATAAAAAAACTAAGCATGGATATCTCAAGGATGACTTTATTGTTGACGATAGTCATAGTAGTGTAGATCAAACCCCCACACCAAGCCCGAATGAAACGTCCATAAGTGAAGAAGAGTATGAGTCGGAGTTAGATTTTGAGGAATATGAATATATGGATACGAGTGATGATATGGAATCTTCAGTAGAAGTTGAAGAGAGTAATTAAAAAAATTGATATAAGTAACTACTATATTATTTATCACAACCTGCAGTATGCGTAAAATTACTGATCCCACAAAAACTCGGCAAACGCTAGTTAATAAACTCAATTCGCTTGTTGCAGATAATTTGACTGCTAGAAATATTGAAAAGGGTATTTATAATTATACTATAGAAGATGCCACACGGAAGCATCTTGTAAAGAAATGGGAAAATGTTCATTTTGTTGAAATCTACTTAACGCGTTATAGAAGTGTTTTTAACAACTTGCGGTCTTCCCCCTATTTGAAGGAACAACTACAAAAAAAGCGGTGTAAGCCACATGAAATTGCATTCCTAAGTCACTATGAAATGTCTCCGGAACGGTGGGAAAAACTCATAGAGGAAAAGCGTGAACGTGATAAAAATATTTATGATGTGCAGCAGAAAATCGACAGTGAGTTTAAGTGTGGTCGATGTAAAAGTAATAATTGCTCGTATTATCAGCTGCAAACGCGTAGTGCCGATGAACCAATGACAACATTCGTGAGTTGCCTTTCTTGCGGTAATCGCTGGAAGTTTTAAATAGGAGCGGTATGAGAGACATTTAATTAATTTATTAATAATCCGTCATTGGCTAATTCATCAGCCCTCTTATTATACTCACGGTATATATGTTCATAGGTGACACAACCGATCTGTTTTTCAATCCGCTTAGCCGTATGGTAAAATGGGGCAATCGAAGGCGACGAAACTTTAAATTCTCCGCGCAATTGTTTAATGGCTAACATGCTATCTCCTTTTACATGGAGTCTATTTATATTTAAAGCTAGTGCTTTTTCTAAACCCAAAATAAGTCCACTATACTCTGCGACATTATTGGTAATTTTATTCCCCACAAAACTAGATTGACTATAAATTTCAATCTGGTTTCTGTAAATAACTGCACCGGCTCCCGCCTTGCCTGGATTACCTTTGCTACAACCATCAAAAAAAAGAGTATATGAATCTGATTGATCCTCCTGCATCATAGTGTTATTCTAGTATATTATATTAGATTACTTCTAGGTCTTTTACATTCCAATACTCCACTCCACCACCAGGTAAGGGACGCTCAATAATGAAAGGTAACTTTTTCTGTTGCAATTCCATTTCCGCAATAATGCTTTTATCCATAGTCATACGGTCTACCTTTACATATGGCTTTACAGTTTTACTCTGATTAAGTTGCTTGGTTCTCATACCAAGAACACGTGCCTTTTCGTATTTCGTCATAATAGGAATTGCCCTGTGCAATGCATCTACAATAATATTATTTTCGTTTCGGGTAACGACGGATGATGCATAAATTTCATCCGTATTACGGTATTGACTACCAGGATGTAGATGAAGGATGTTATCCTGATGAACTATTTTTTTATTGCGATCACCCAAAATGTCTTCATCCAAATCAGCAATTCCAGCACCTCCAAGCTGAATATGCGAAATTTCTTCCATATCACCATTTACTCCTGATAAAACTACGTTCTGCTCTACCTCAGGGTCTTGGTCCTCCTCAGGGTCTTGGTCCTCCTCAGGGTCTTGGTCCTCCTCAGGGTCTTGGTCCTCCTCAGGGTCTTCCTCAATGTCACTTTCATCTTCATCATCAAGTTCAACTTCCGGTTCCGGTTCCTCAACGATAACACTCGGGTCTTCAATATCAATATCAGGGTTTTCAATTTCGATGTCAGACATGACCGAACTTGTAATATATACTGTTTATAGAATTATTTATTTAATTCAATTTTTCCAAGTAGTATCGCAAATAGGACAAAGGTAGACATACTTCAGCTTTTTATCATCATATCGCATCATAATAATCTCATTCCCTAAACTTTTATCAGATTTAGCTGCACATTCGGAATTGGGACACTGCACATTTGTAACCCTAGGCAAGGTTGGGTCGAATTTGGTATATTGGTTAATAATATTAACATAATTATTATCTACAGGTTTCAAATTAGTGCTAGATACAAATATATCTGCCTTTCCGATATCAGTGTTCTCGTGGCCACAGTTTCGGCAATAATAGATGAGCTCATTTCCCTCATCTCCCGCTAGCTTAATATAATACATATTATCGCAGTTTGTGCAAAAATGCATCTTATTGATCCGTGTATATATACTATAAGGTCGCATTATATCTTTTCAATTTTAAATACATTTCACTATAATTAACTAGTTCCTTCATTTTATAAAAACCAATTATATATTCTTTCTCCGACTTACCCTCTTTTTTTTGTAATTTTTCCATTATCTCTTTCTTATTATTTTGGTAGTTATCCAAAACAATATTGTAAAACTTTTCGTAAAATCCTTCCGGCAAATTTACGGTTTTTCCTAAAATATCATAAATTGCTGTTTGATAATTTTGGAACTCTATTGCTTTTGTATATTTATTAAAATCAGCATGGGTTTCAGTTATACCTGGTTCATGCAAGAAAGGGTTTTCGGTAAATAATGTGGCAACGTGCAATAAAATTGAGGACAATGTGTTACAAGCAGTCCACTTATCACCTTTCCATGTATTTAAAATGGATAAGCAGACTCTACCGTTTCTATATAAATTAGGGTGAAACCGTGTTGCGCCATTATTTGTCAGATAGGACATTTTGGGAGGTGAGTAGGGATAATTGGTTGGAAAATCTATAGAAAAAAAATAATTTCCATATTGATAGGGTGATTTATGGGTTGGAATAATTAATACATAACCCTTAAGCATGTTAGCTTCGTCGTGTTCATAATAAATACCGTTATCGTGTAGTGGAGTTTTAACCAAATCAGTAATATCAGATATAATACGTTTAAGTGTTTCTTTTGTAACTACTTGTGCTGCCATTAAACTAAATATACTAATACTAAGAGAGAAATTCTTATGTCAATTTAAAATGAAAAATTGAGATAAAAAAATAATAGATGTTATATACATGTCAATGACCGCTCATCCTCAGAACCCGAAGACTTTAGATAGTTTCCTGAAAAAATATCGTTATAATAAAGATGACGATAATGCAGGTGAAATAACTCATACAAGAATAGGGGACAAAAAGAAGATTTATGGGGGGTCATATAGTATTCCTATGGATCAACGGGACAGGTTTTATGAGTTATATCATCAAGAAGTATTTGAAAAAGGAACTATTGAATATCTGACGGAAAAACAGCATCCGGTCGAAGGACCGATTCTAGTGGATTTCGATTTTCGCTATGAGAATTCTGTTAAAAAGCGTAAACATACCGAAAACCATATTATTGATATTATCGATGTTTATTTGCATAAGATGAAAGAACTTATTCAATTTGATCCAGAAGTAAGCTTTCCTATTTATGTATTCGAAAAACCTGATGTAAATATTCTCGAAACTGAAAATATCACAAAAGATGGTATTCATATGATTATCGGTATATCTATGTCGCACAAGCTTCAAATGGTATTGCGAAAGCATGTTCTGGATGAAATTGCGGATATTTGGGGCGATCTTCCAATTATTAATACCTGGGAAAGTGTTCTCGATGAGGGAATTACTATGGGATATACTAATTGGCAAATGATCGGTTCAAGAAAACCACATAATCAATGCTATCAGCTTAAGCTGTTTTATGAAACAACGTTTGATGAAAGTGATAGTGATTTCGCCTATAAGAGTATTGATGTAAAAGGCGTGAATATGCTATCGAATATGGCAAAAATGTCAGCACAATGCGAAACGCATCATAAGTTCGTTGTTACTGCAAAGGCAAAAGAGGCACTCAAGTCAATGGTTCTTGGTAAAGGAGCTAAAACACGAAAGGGTGGTAAATCCAAGACAAGAAAGAAGTTGAATATTGTTGAGGAGATGGATATCGACTTTTCCAGCATTTCGACTATCGACGAACTGGATCACACCATCGATCTTATGCTTGGACACGTAGAAGCTAACGACTATTATGTAAAAGAATCACATGAGTATGTTATGATTTTGCCCAAAACGTATTATGAGCGAGGATCCTATGACAAATGGATTCGTGTGGGCTGGGCACTACGTAATACTGATAACCGTCTGTTCTTGACTTGGCTTAAAATGAGCTCGAAATCTCAAACCTTTAGTTTTGACGAAGTGGCCGATTACTATGATATGTGGCGTAAGTTTGCATCTAACAAGGAAGGATTGACTTACAAGTCTATTATGTATTGGGCAAAAAATGATGCTGACAGGAGCGCGTATAACAAGATCCGTCATGAAACAGTTGACTACTTTATTGAGCAAACTCTTCGAGGGCAAACTGAGTTTGATCTAGCCAATGTTCTATTGCAGCTATTCAAAGACCGCTTTGTATGTGTTAGTATTAAAAATAATATTTGGTATGAATTCAAGAATCATCGATGGTCTGAAATAGATAGTGGTAATACCTTGAGGCTGTGGTGTTCTCGGGATGTCCACAAACTTTATTGTGATAAGGCGGCGGCGGAAGATGAGCGTATGGATGCTCTGGAAGAGGATGATCCTCAGCGCGAAAAGATCAAGAAAAAGATTGACAGTTTGATTTCAATTGGTTTGATGCTGCGACGCACAAATCACAAAAACAATATTATGCGTGAAGCAAGAGATCTATTTTATGATAAGGATTTCTTGGAGAAGCAAGATGAGAATAACAACCTAATGTGTTTTAATAATGGTGTGTTTGATTTCCGGGATAATACGTTCCGTGATGGTAAGCCAGAAGACTACATTACCAAAACCACTCATATCGACTATGTTCCAAGTAAAGATATTGATGCAGAACTGCTTAGACAAGTGCGGGAATTTATGCATCAACTCTTTCCGGTAGCAGAATTGCATAAATATATGTGGGAACATCTGGCCTCTACGCTTATTGGAACAAATGAAAACCAAACGTTTAATATTTACATTGGTTCGGGTGCAAATGGTAAATCGAAGTTGGTTGATCTTATGACTAAGATTTTGGGCGACTACAAGGGAACGGTGCCGATTACACTGATTACCCAAAAGCGACCTGGTATCGGTGGCACCTCATCTGAAATTGTTCAGCTGCGCGGAGTTCGATATGCAGTGATGCAGGAGCCTTCTAAGGGTGATAAAATTAATGAGGGTATTATGAAGGAGATTACTGGTGGGGATCCAATCCAAGGGAGAGCGTTGTTTAAGGAAACAGTAACGTTTATTCCTCAGTTTAAGCTGGTGGTTTGCACAAATACGCTATTCGATATTAAGGATACTGGGGATGGCACATGGCGCCGGATTCGTGTATGTGACTTCAAAGCTAAATTTCGAGAAAATCCGGTGCATGGTGATTCAGACGAACCGTATCAATTTCCGATCGATAAAAAGATTGAAGCGAAATTTGAGAGATGGAAGGAACCCTTTATGTCGATGCTTGTGGATATAGCGATGCAGAAAAAGGGCTTGGTTGAAGATTGTGAAATGGTAATGAATAAGAGTAATGCTTATCGCGAGGATCAGGATTTCATGCTTGAATTTGCAAAGGAGAAAATTATGAAGCTGGATGGTGGCAAGGTCAAGAAGACTGAGCTTCTTGAAACGTTTAAACAGTGGTATACGATTCAGTATGGTCGCAGCGTTCCAAAAGGTAAAGAGCTATATGATTTTGTCGACAAACAGTATTCAAAGAATAATAAGGGAACATGGGTCGGTATTGCAATCAATTATGATCAAGATGACGACGAAGAGGATGTTGATGACATTTAAAATATTTATATTCGAAGTATTTTAATTTATTTTTTCCAAACTAAGTTAAACTTAATGGATTACTGCTATCACTGTTTTCAATGTCTTTGCACTACTACCTCTTCTTCCGACGGCGGTGTTACAACTACCACAACGACCTGTGGATTTTCTTGTTGTTTTGACTACATTAAAAGTGGATTTTCCATTTCAGCATAATTTACACAAAGAAGTTATTTTCAACCATATAAATAGCATTATACCATTCTATATTTGTGCTATTTTTTAACTCAAACACACGATTGCGTTGATCTTCGTTAAACGTAAAGGTAAGTTTACAACAGAAAAAATCACTTATACCCAGAGACTTCAATCTTTTTAGTAAATCAAGTTTCTCTCTTGTTATCGGATATTCATTTGTGAATCTATTTGCAAAAAAAATTGGAAACCCAGCCTCTTTTAATTCTATCATCATGTCTATTTTATTCGCGCTCATTTTAGAACATCGAATACCTGCATAGTATTCTATTCCATGTTCTAAATAAAGTCTATGCACCAGGTTTACTTCATGTATAGTAAATCGCTCTATCTGCATTTTCTTAATAAAATAAGGTGAACAATTATCTTCGCTCAGTTTTTCTATATAAAGCAATGTATTTAACCTTTCAAAATCTCCATAGTTTATACTATTATTTGTTGAAAGGTTAAGATAAGGGTATTTATAAGAATAACGTCGGTAAAAATATCTTAGGTTAACATCAATTATTTCTTTAAAAAAATGATTGATGTTTCGTTTCTGAATTAACTCCTTTGGTTCTAGATCCTTGAGGATTGCCAACCACATTTCGGGTGGTGCACTTTCACTCATTATTCTGCTTACGTATATAGAATCAGCATCTTGTTTTTAAATAGATATCCTTGACTCTAGTTATGGTCTAACATGTTAAGAACCCTATATATATATATATATATATATATATATATATTCAATCAAGTAGTTACTTTCTCACCTTTAAATCACACACTAGAAGATTATGATCTGATGTTTTATCGTGTAAGCAATCAATAGGGTAGTATGTCGTATCCAATTCATGATTGTTAATCAAAACGTAATCTAATTGTTTATTTTTTTTGGGAAAGGTATCTATGGACTTCTTATTCATGGAATAATAAGGAAAAATAGATTTAATAATATGAAACTCATCATTAAGATCTCCAATGAGTAATTGCATATCCAATGTGTTATCAAAACTAAAAACATAATCCTTTAGAAGAGAGAATTGCATTTCTCTAATATTCCGTGAAGATGATTTGACCCAGAATCGCGTATCAGACTGCGTATGAGTATTATGAATCCATATATCACTAAAATCGGAGGTTCTAATTTTAGTGGAAATAACTCCTTTATTTACCCATTTTTCAACGCCTAAGGATTTATTATAATCCATTTCTTTCCTGTCTAAAATAGGTATTTTGGAAATAGTCATAAGTCCATTTTTAGGCATAATGTAGTCTTTATTCACCGAGAAATGAACATCATATCCTAATTCTGTCATGTAATTTATTATTTGTAATTGGATTTTATAGCTAAATACTTCTTGTAAGCATATGATATCGGCATTAGAACTGATAAGTTTATCTAATATATCCTGTAACCGTGTAAAAGGATTTGTAAAGGGATTAATAATTGTAGGTAAAGCAGCTATATTCCAGGTTAAAATTCTGAGCATTTATTTTAACTTTGATTTTTAATTTCTAAATGTATTGTAATAAATAAATATGCCTGATATTACTGGCCCAGTAGGTATGATATTACTTGAAAAAAATGGTGTTCGTTATTTAATGATTGGAGATAGACACACTCCCTATAATTTTGATGGTTGTGCTCGAGGTCTGGATGCTATAATGATTCAATCTTATTTGGATTCTGCCTTTTTTAAAGGAGAACAGTGGGATTTTTATCTTGAACAAGGTTCGTATAGTATTGAAAAAGGCAGTAAAGATGAGGAAGAATCAAAATTTTTGCATTTTGCCAAACAAAAATTTACTCCGCTAGAAATGACAAAACATAGAGAGAAGTACCGACAATCTCTAAAATATGAAGAAGATATGATAGAGATCACTTACAACTATTATCGTAAGAGTGGTTGCTTTTATAAAGACAGAACAACCTGTAATCTATCCTATGATAATGTGCGTTTCCATTTTATAGACACCCGTCAAGCAAACTTCGGTATTAAATGTAAATCTCCTACTTATACTGATTATGAGTATATTGGGGCAGGAGCAAAAACCCTATATCAAGGGCTATTCGAGATGATTGATTCGCGGAGTTGGGGTTCGGAAGATGAATTAAGAAGAAAAGCTTTGACTGATTATTGCACCACTTACTTTCAAGGCGTAGAGAATGTTTTAAATTGTCTTAGTGAACCAAAACTAAGGAAGCAATTTGAAAACTCCACAATGAAAAGCGAACTAGAAAAATATTTCTCTCCTCCATTGCGTCTCTTGAGTATAGTCCTTTCCAGCATCCTTGTTAAAATGAAACCTCAACTAGATGAAATTGTGAATACTATTATGCTTCTCTTGGATCACTATGATGGTAATCCTAATGAAGAAATGAAACGAATTATCTTTGACGAACTTCCATCTAAATTTGGAGAGAAACTTTTTGGACCTGAACTGTGGGAACAAATGAATGATATGATTCAGAGTTCATCTTACTTCCGGTATGCCAATAGCAGATCTTTAGATAAGGATGTGCGTTTAAACCTTATTCCAACCCAAATGGTTTTCGAGGGAGAGAAACTTATTATGGATATGTATGCTCTTGGACGTATGACAAAGTCCTATAATAAAAATGTCGTTCTCATGGCAGGTCATAATCACTATAACAACTACGTTCATTTTTTAGAATTTGTAGGTGCAAAGGTTCTTTGGAATGGTGAACAACTAAACGAAAAATGTGTAAGAGTGCCTCCGTGGGAACCTCGCAAACCCAAGCGGTTCTTCGGATTATTTGGTGGAAAATCTAAGAAGCAATTACCTGCATGTAGACAGTCTACTAAGAAAAACAAAAAATGTATTAGATCAAGTGATGGCAAAGTTTTCTCTCTCCCTCGTAAATTCTCAAAGAGATCTTGTCTTTCAAAAAGAAAAATGGGATTTACAAAAAGAGCATCCTGTGCTCCCTATCTTGGAGGGAGACGGAGAGAGAAAAAAACGCGCAAAAAACCTCAGTTTTTATACCATCCTGATAATCCTGACAAGAGTTTTGATGTCTATATTGATAAAAACCCAAAAGACACCATACCTATTAAGTTCACCACGCTTGATGATGTAAAACATACAATTCGCAAATTAGAGAGATTGTATAAATCAGGTAAGTATTCACATAAACGTATTTGGCAGGTGGGTATGATCATGAAAGTCCGTTTAGAAGCAATTAAAAAGCATCATCCCCAGGTTACGGGGATAAATGGTCGGACTGCATTGGCTCAAAAGTATTTTAAGTTTTTGGGAGAAAGAACAAAAAGAAAAACATTAAAAGACAGAAAAGCAATGGGTGGGATCCCCGGGTACCGAGCTCGA
>JGI24919J38490_100125_pt1 | contig 33192 bp, 29 predicted proteins | sample LinPFosmplate7_FD_38490 | JGI IMG/M metagenome (IMG submission 38490) | reverse complement strand
TGCAGGTCGACTCTAGAGGATCCCACGGATCGACAGATTCTGAATATATAACTGAAGTAGATCAATCACATGCTTTAAGATATTGGGTACCTACCGCCTCTAAATTGTCACGGGGTAAAAAGGGTATAATTCAAAGAATGTTTACAGGTGAAGCACTAAATAATTTGTGTAACGTATACGTTTATAATGAAACATCAAAACTTTGGTACCACGAACACACAATTCAAGGTAATTCATCTGAAGATTTTGGTAGATCTCTCGACGGAACGGATAATGCAGATATGGTAGCTATAGGTGCACCCGGGACATGGTTTGGATCTGTATCGAATATATCAGGTTACGCGAGAGTATTCACTAAAAATGGTTCTGGTAATGGGTGGACACAGAGAGGTTCTGATGTATCACAACAAGGGGGGTTTGGACACTCCGTCGCTTTATCCCAATACGACGGTAACATATTAGTTGTTGGTGCACCTTTCTACAATACACTAGTACCAAGTAGTAGTGGTAATATTCAATTTAATAGTATACCCGTATCCGAAGGTAAAGTTTATATATACAAGTGGAATGGTACTACTAATTATACTTTACAACAAACATTAAATTCACCTTCGGGAACTTTATCTGGATTTCCTGCAACTTGGAAAAATTTCTATTTTGGGTATTCCTTAGGTATAACAGATATAGGTGATAAGATAATCGTGGGTGAACCATCAATAAGAAATATTTGGTATGAACCAGATCAAATACAGGGAGGAGCGAATACCGTATGGACAACTGATTCATTTCAATATACCGGTAATGCACACGTTTACGATAATGCTACCGTTTTATCCGGTGGTTCGTCGTGGACCAGTAACGTTTCTATGACATCTGTTATAGGTACAACTGGTATAGGTACGACATATGATACAAACCCTTTAAAAGTTAGATGGTTAGATGCACTTGGCACATCTGTAGATATAAACCGGGCGGGTACGCGTATATTAGCAGGTGGACCCGGAAGTTATGGTACATCAAACACGGCTCCACACGCCATGTCAGGGAGAATATACACACTCGATTGGGATCCGATTGATGCCGAATGGAAAGAAATGGGGGAAGTTGCTAAACATATAGTTGCACCCCAAGGTAATATGTTACTTGGAAAGACTGCACGTTTTGACGGTTCAGGTAGGCGTATAGTTTCTGGTGCCACAGGTTTCGTAGATCATATAACATATAATAAAGGTAATATTCTCATATTCGATTTTAATGGGGATCAGTGGGTAAGTTTCCCAAATGAAATGGTTGAATTAGCGGGTTCATTCTTTTACTGGACGAATTATCAACATAAATTAGGTGAATCTATATCGATTGATGGTGAAGGTGAAATGGTAGCTATAGGAAAAGTTGAACACCATTATGACCTTTATAATACCACGACGTCAGCAGCTGGTCAAGTTTCCGGAGGTTTTACTGTTGATAATATAACATACATTGGAGGTGCAACTACATCCGTAGCTGGTTCGGATAGTCAAATTAGTACAGGTGCATCAACTATTTGGGTATACAATATCAGTCAGTCTATGGTTATTAAAGGTAACGTAACGATAGGTGGATATATTCAAGGAACTGGTATATCAATAGGTACAAATGATGATTCGAGTACAAGTAATAAAAGTATATACTTTGGTGGTTCAAAATCAGATAATGCGTATGAACTCACAGTTATAGAAAACCGGGTTTATGAAGCTGAGGAAAAAGCCGAACTATTAATTTTTAAAGGTAACGATAACGCGGATGCATCTGGTGGTGGTACATACGGTCCAGATAGAATACGATTAAAAGGTGGTCAAATAGTGTTTGATTTGAATGCGGGGTACGATAGAACAGCTGAAGATATACGCGCTGTCATGCACAGAAACGCAGGTGGTGCTGGTATGTTAGGTATAAATGTTACTTCACCGACCGAAGTTATACACGTAGATGGAAAAATTAAGGCTACACAGGGGTTTATAGGTAGCGCTACAGAACTAACAGGTTTAAATTTTCATTATATAAATAGACAAAATGATTTAACATTTGGTCAAACTGGAACTACAAATTCATCTACAACGTGGGGAGATATAACATTAGGTTCTTCGATAGCGTATCCTACGCTTGCATTAAATAGTAATTCGCAATCTGGATATACGGTGACTGCATCTACAGATTCAGTTAATGCATGGAAAGCGTTTAATGATAATACATCTTATCCGACTCATAGTTCGGATGCATGGGAAATAGGTGCAGATGCCACTTATAGTAATAGTACTTATATAGGTTCAACAGAAAGAGTTTCTGGGTATAAAGGTGAGTGGATAGAAATTCAATTACCAAATAAAATTTACGTCGAAAAATTAGATATATACGTTACGCGTGAGGAATATCAACCAAGACGATTACATATGTTCGGTAGTAACGATGGTGTAACATACGATCTTATACAATATTCAGGTGATTTAGGTGATAGGTGGGCCGGTGACTATACTTATGGAACAGTATTCACTAGGACCCCCGATGTTATTAATGAAAGTTCGTACAATAGAATTTTAATGATTGTGAATGGTCTTGCCGGTGGATCGAATGCACAATATTGGAAAAATATTAATATTTATGGTAAAATTGGTACATTCACTCCAAATGTGAAACTCGATTATACTGGTAAAATAGGTATATTAAACGCTAATCCATCTTATCCGTTAGACGTTACGGGTGATATTAACTTAACGGGTAGTTTAAGAGTTGGTGCTAGTGCGTCTACAGGTACATCTGGACAAGTACTTACATCGGGTGGTGGGGGTGCAATGTCTTGGACAACCGTAAGTGGTGGTGGTAATATAACTTTAGGTACAGGTACTACAGGTGATTATATTTCCACAATTACAGGTGGTAATGGTATTACGAGTACGGGTGCGACATCAGGTGAAAACATAGCACACTCATTATCCGTCGATACAAAAGCAAATGGGGGTTTGGTTTTTGAATCCAATAAACTTGCTGTTAAACTAGATGCTACTAATATTACAGGTAAGCTTGCCGTAAGTGATGGTGGAACGGGACATGACAGTTATACAATCGGACAAATGCTCGTGGCTGATACTACATCGTCTCTAACGAAACTTACACCCGGTACATCCGGATACTTTTTAAAATCACAAGGTGCTGGTAGTCCGCTTGTATGGTCAAATGTAACCGCGGTAGGTTCCGCGACGCCCTCGGCACTTTCTGCGGATGGAACTTTCTTAACGGGCGGCCCTTTTAATGGCTCATCTCCGGCTACATTTACTGTACAAGCTACCACGACAAATACCGTGAATAAATTAGTCGCGAGAGATGGTTCGGGTGATATTATGGTCGAAGAAGTAATCGTAGGGACTGGTACTACAGGTACGTTAACATCTACCGCATGGTCCGGATCGGCAGCAACATTAACAACTGCAAGAGATATTGGAGGTGTTTCGTTTGATGGTTCGGCGAGTATAAGTTTACCCGGGGTAGATACAACCGGTAATCAAAATACAACTGGATCGGCTGCGACATTAACAAATGCAAGAACCATTGGAGGTGTTGCTTTTAATGGATCGGCAAATATTCAATTACCCGGGGTAGACACAACCGGTAATCAAAATACAACTGGATCGGCTGCGACATTAACAAATGCAAGAACCATTGGAGGTGTTGCTTTTAATGGATCGGCAAATATTCAATTACCCGGGGTAGATACAACAGGTAACCAAAATACATCTGGATCTGCGGCTAAAATTGCATCTGTAGATTCAACATCGACTAACCTACTCCCAGTTCCGTTCATGAGCGCCGCGACGGGTGATGTTACTCTAAATTCAGATTCCGGTGCTTTACAGTACCAAGCAAGTTCAGGAACATTATATTCGACTATTTTCAGTGGTAGTGGTGCATCACTTACATCTCTCCCTGTATCTGAACTTTCGGCAGCTGTACCTGTAACCAAAGGTGGTACAGGATTAGCGACAGTCGCGGCCGGTGATATACTCTATGCAAGTGCTGATAATACAATAGCGGCACGCGCTAAAGGTTCCGATGGACAGTTTTTAAAACTTTCGAGTGGTGTTCCTGTATGGGCTGCTGCTGCCAGTGGTTACTGGACACAAAACGGTACCGATGTATACCGAACTTCTGGTAATGTTGGTATTGGAACTACAAACCCAGCATACCCATTAGATGTTGTTGGTACAGTAAATGCAACTTCATTCAGGGGTAGTGGTACTAATTTAACAGATGTAACTGCATCATCAATTACAAGTGAAGCGTCTCGAACTATATCTATTTCTAAAATTAGTGTATTACCTGCAACGTGGAAAAGATAATAAATAAAATATACATAATTCATAAGTATGAGTAATAACAACTCCTCTGCATTACCAACATCGTCAAAATTATCAAGAGGTATAAAAGGTTCTATACAGAGAATTTTTGTAGGTGAAAAAAATAATAATCAAGTTGTTGTATATAAATATAATATAATAACTAAATTTTGGTACAAAGAGTACACCATAAGTTCACCTGATTCGTCCATATTAAATTTTGGATTTTCTTTATCAGGAACAGATGATGCTTCTATAGTAGCTGTAGGGGCTCCGGGTACTACAGAAGGTCGAGTGTATATATATGAAAAGGATAGTACGGGAAGTGGGTGGTCACAAAGAGGTACTACCATTACACACCCAATGCTTAATTCTAGTGGTACTGGATCTGATGGCTTTGGACATTCTGTTTCGTTATCACAACATGATGGTAATATTCTCGTTGTAGGGGCACCTTTTTTTAATGAACAAACACCCGCTTTTGCAACATCTACTGATTATTCAGTTTGTGAAGGGCGTGTTTTTATATTTAAATATGTGGGTGGAACTGGAGGATGGGCTGGATCTGCATACTCTTATTTAGGAACTATTAGTTCACCTTCAGGTACTTTATCAACTAGTTTACCCGCTTCGTGGAAAAACTTTTATTTTGGGTATTCTCTAGATATATCAGATGTAGGTAATATGTTAATTGTTGGTTCCCCATCTATTAGAAAATTAGATGATATATCTAAAAACAATCAAGAAACAGGTAGTTTGTTCTTTGACACATCAGTATACGATGAATATTACAACGCTGTTGAAGTATCTGAACTCGAAACCGCATGGGGACATACCGGTAACGCGCATGTGTATCATAATCATACTGTTTTATCTGGTGGTACCACATGGACCAGTAATGTAAATGTTACCGGAGTTATAGGCGTAACTTCAATAGGTGGTATAACAGTAGATACACAACCAGAAAAGATTCGACCTTTTGAAGCTGTTGGTACATCTGTAGGTATAAATAGAGCTGGTACCCGTATATTTGCAACTGCACCTTACAGTTACGGTACTTCAAATGCGTCACCACAAATATTTTCTGGACGAATCTATACACTCGAATGGAATTATGTAACAGGTACATGGGATGAAATGGGCACAATTAATAAACATATTAATGGTGGTATTAATTTTAGATTACTCGGATTTTCTGCAGAATTTGACGGTTCGGGTAATAGAATTGTTGCAGGTGCACCGGAATGGGTATCAATAAAAAGAAAACTTAGGGGTCACGTCGAAATATTCGATTGGAATGGTGATGCATGGGTAAGTTACCCTACCAGCTCCGTCAGTGTTGATTTAAATACAAATTCACATTCATCTTTTTATTTTTATGAAAACATGCGACTCGGTGACTCTGTATCCGTTGATGGAGAAGGTGAAATGATAGGTATAGGTATGGGTGAAAATAACATAAATTACGGTGGTAATGTATCTCGACCTTCACAGTTTAGTGTTCATGGAATCATATATATAGGTGGTGCGACTACAACTGTAGCTGGAAGTGATTCGCATATTCTTACAGGTACATCTAATATTTGGGTATATAATGTCCCACAATCTATGATAGTTTCAGGTAACATGACTGTAAGTGGTTGTATACAAACAGCTGGTATTGCTGTAGGATCAAATGATGATACCGATACGTCTAGAAAAACTATATTTTTCGGTGGTACAAAAGCTGATAACGCCTATGATTTTACTGTTATAGAAAATCGCGTTTACGAATCTGCGGAAAAATCGGAACTACTCATATTTAAAGGTGACAACAACGCCGACTTCAACGGGGGAGGAATATATGGACCCGATAGAATAAGATTAAAAAGTGGTCAAATATGTTTTGATTTAAATACGGGGTATGAAAGAGATGGAGAAGATATACGTTTCACCATGAATAAAAATAAACTTCAAGGTGGACAATTTGGTGTAAATACAGCTTCACCGACGGAAGCCGTAGATGTATATGGTAAAATTAAGTCTTCACAAGGGTTTATAGGACGTGGTGAAGAATTATTAGGTCTAGATTTACATGATAGTCTAATTAGAATTAATGACAGTACAGGTATAGCAGGTTCATCTTATAATGATCTCATATTAGGAGAAATGAGTATGATTTCGTCTTCAACTACGTACCCAACAGTAAATTTAACAAGTAATGTGGATCAAGGATATACGGTACTCAGCTCATTCGACGTTACTAATGCATGGAAAGTATTTGATTCCTCATATACCGGTTTCAATACTTGGCAACTTGATACTGGAAGTGCAGACGGAGCTCAAGGTACTCCTCTTTATACGAGGTTTGGTCCAGAAATTGGTTACTATTTTGGTAGTACAGAAAGGTTTCCTGGGTACCCGGGTGAATGGATTGAGATTCAAATGGCTTCATCCGTCCCTAAACTTTTACTCACGGAAGTATTAATAAACGTACCAGGTAGTGGATCTTTCCCAGTTAATTTACATGTATTTGGAAGTAATAATGGTACAGATTATTACCATATACACACCGAAATAAAACCATGGTCGTATGTTGCATCTACATTTACAGACGTTTCTGCATTTACAAGGACCCCTTCAATTAATGAAACAGCGTATAATAAGTTTGTTCTTATATGTAGTAGAGTAAGAGTCCCGTATGATGGAGTTTATTGGTCTAACGTACGTTTAAAGGGTAGTACTTTATCAGCATTCAGTCAAAAATTAAAACTCGATAAAACTGGTAAAATTGGTATATTAAATACAAACCCAGTATACCCATTAGATGTTACGGGTGATATTAACTTAACGGGTGATTTAAGAATTGGTGGAGTCGCACAATCGTTTGGTGGTGGTGGTTCTTCCGTAGAAAGTGACCCATCTTATTTTTATGTTATAGTGCAGAATAGTAAGTTTGGAATAAACGGTACTCAACAACCGACACTAACGCTATACCGGGGTGTTACCTATAGATTCGATCAATCTAATAGTACGAATGGATCGCACCCTTTTAGAATATCAACCACGGCTGAAGGTGGAGATGCACCGGGGACAACTTATAACGGTTCAAACGGATCCTCTGGGTCGTATCGACAATACATCGTACCTGACAATGCACCCAATACTATGTATTACAATTGTTCAAATCACTCAGGTATGGGTGGTACTATAAACATTGTATCTGGAATTACCAATACAAGTGGTCTAGTAGCATCAAACGTGTTTATGCAAAACAATGTGGGTATTGGAACAAATTCACCAAAGGCACAACTACATGTAAAAAGAGAAGGATCAACAGGAGAATCTAATGTATATATACAATCATACAGTGATAGTACAGGAGATCGGGCAGCTTTATTTTTAGGTACACCGCATGCTAATAGTACATCTGCCCAACCAAAGTGTGCTATAATAGCAGACGCAGTTGGTTGGAGTCGCGCAAATTTACACTTTTGTTTAGAAACAACGCAAAGTAATGAAAGTTCGCGAAGGGCGAGTACGTCTAACTCGAGAATGATGATAGATGGTATAAGTGGTAATGTTGGTATCGGAATATCTAGTCCAACATCCGGAAAACTTCAAATACAAGGGACGGCATCAAAATATTTATCGTATGGATATTTAAACGTTTATGCTAGTACGGGACAATCTAGTGGTACTAACAATTACTCTATATACGCAAATGAAAGAATTGCGGGTGCAGAATTTAATGCGTTTTCTGATAGTCGAATAAAAAAGAATGTGGTCGATATAAACGATAGTTCTGCACTCGACAAAATCCGTCTTCTTGAACCCAAAATATACAATTATATCGATGAAAAACAGAGAGGGACGAGTAACGTATATGGTTTTATCGCCCAAGAAGTCGCAAACGTTTTACCGTACGCGGTTACGGTAAGCACAGGTGATATTCCAAATATACTCACGAACTCAAACGTAAGTGTTACGAGTGATAGTAACGTACTCGAACTTCGTTTAGATACGACGGTCGAAAGTTTAACTTTATCGAATACGTCAAATATAAATATCACGACGGATAAAGACCAATACCTCACCGTTCCCGTACTTACATTTTCAGGAAGTAATGTCATAACAATACAAAATAGTGATACGTTTAGTAATGTTACGGGTGCGTATATACACGGTGAACAAGTCAATAATTTTAACCATTTAAATAAAGATGCTATATGGGCAGTTTCAACTGCGGCTTTACAAGAGGTCGATCGACAATTACAGGCTGAAAAAGCAAAGGTCGCGGATCTAATAGCACGCGTTACAGCGCTCGAAAACAACTAATTTTTTTTACTATTCTGGAAAATGTCAGAATGGTAGAAAGTTATTTACTTTCGTGATGGGAGCGTGTCCATGATTGCTAAGGCGATAACACCCGCAATAAAGAACAAAACAACATAATTACACTCCGTATCTTCTCCTCTACCAGTAGAATTTTTACCTTTCTCCTGGACTGGGACTGATACTTCTCGTGAAGGTCTCGGCCTTTCAATAGGATCTTCGTCTAATGGACAATACCCTATCATATACTATATTTTACAAATTAATTTCGACCGATTTTTTCTTTCGACCACGTTTACCCTTGGTCTGGGTAACTTTAACTTCACGTAATTCCCCATCACCTCCTCCTTCGACATCACCTGGTGTTGGCGCTTCGGCAATATCGGAAATATCGTCATCTTCGTCATCGTCTAATACAACTGGTTCTTGAGCTGGAATACTTGTTGTGTTCATTGGTGGTGTTGGTGGCATCATAATGTTACCCATGAGACTGGAAATATCGAACCCTGGACCTTGCATTTCGTGTGGTTCACCGTTATCAGACGTTTGTTGTTGTGATTTTGGTACTGTATTTTGCACTGCAGACATCATGTTTTGAACCAGTCCTGGATTTTGTTTAATCACATCATTCATGTTTGGCATGACCGATTTGAACATACTATTCGTCAAATGGAACATCATCGCTGAGCCTCCAAGCATCATAATCAATTTGATTTCTGGAGCGACGTGCATTTTAGATCTATATTTCACGTATAATTCTTCAAATACTTCATCGTAATCGTCAACGTTTTCCATGACGTTTTCAGACCACCCGTCAAGTTGGATCTCGAATGGGTTATACTTCTTATTCATAAACTCAAGGCCTGTCGTACACGCAATAAGCATACGTCTCGAAAACTTAATCGATTTGTCTACATCTATACTATATGTTATCCGTTTTACTTCATTTCTAAGTTCGTCTACAGGGGAATAAGCATTCAAACGTTTGTTGACAGTAAAACCCTTTTTTTCCAAACGTCCGAGTTTGTTCACAAGATCCGCTTTCTCTTCGTCGATCGTCTTAAACCCTGGTGATGGTTTTTCTTCCTCTTCTTCCATCATATATCCACCTCCTCCACCCCCGTAGTCCATATCGGGTTCATCGTCGTATTCGTGATAATCAACGGGTGCTTCTGGTGGAGGTACAGATGGCTGTGCTTGTTTGTTTGGATTAGCAAACGAGTCAATATCTTCCTGGAAGAACTGTTGTTGCGGTGGCGTAAATTGTGTTTTCATTTGAGAAATTTGTTTTTTTACAGGCTGACGTCGAGGAACATCAATTTCAATTTCGTTCATTAGGGCCTGTTCACTATCATCAAGTTTCATGACATTCGTATTTTTACGATCAAGAATAATTTCACCGTCCATTACTATTACTCTTTATATTGAAACTATTCTAATCTCTTTAACGCACTTTATAAAAAATGTTGTTTCAATATAAATGAAACTTAACGCCACCAACAAAAACACGATCAAAGCTATCGTCATCATCATCGCAGTATTGTGTGTTCTCACAATGTTCCGTACCAGCGGATACCAGGGTAAAGATGTTGAAATCGAAACCATCAATACGGGTTCGCTCTTCGATATCCCATCAACCGAAGAATGTTTGAGTAGTGCCTACTACTCCGACAGTAAAGGTGGTGTATGCGACGGCCAAAAACTTGTTCAGGAACAAGCGGGGTATAAGATGAAGTAAAATCTCCAGTATATATAAATGGCTTTAGTGACTAGTCAATCCACTTTACCCGATTTCGAATATGAACACCATACCGTCATTCTTGATAACTTGGATCATGGTGCAGATAACACAGAATTCACACTTCATTTACCAAAACCCTTAGAAAATGTTGTCCAGGTACAATTACTTGCTGCGAGTATTAACACGAGTGGTGATGCCCAAAGGTGTATCCACATCGGTATAGAACAACTTAAAACGAATTTTTCACAACGTGGAAAAAAAGACCTCGAAGACGCTGATGATAATCATCTTAATGGTGTTTTTGGTACAATTATATGTGAACACACACTACACGCCGCAAGTAGTGCACAAAAGGCGGTATTCTTTAGAAACGAGTACCCAATTATTCAACAATATTATAACCCAATTCGTAAACTCGATAGATTAACTTTTAATTTAGATAAACAAGATGGCGCCACAGCCGCATGTGGGGATGTAATTTTTATTTTTAAATTTGTGTGTAAGAGAAGAAACGTATCCTATTAATTATTTCAGGGCGTCGTGCACTTGTATTTTTAACCTTTTCTTATTATAAATGTCATCTGGTATTGTTCAACTTATAGCAATTGGTGCTCAAGACGAACACATTATGGGCGAACCAGAAATATCTTTTTTTACGTCAACGTTTAAACGACATTCTAACTTTTCACAATCCGTTGAAAAACAAACTATTCAGGGAGATGTGAAAGCGAATTCTATGTCATCTATTCGTTTTGATCGAACAGGTGATATGTTAGGGTATACGTACCTTACTATTGATAATAATACACAGGCGCTTGATATCCAGAGGTGGGATACACTCATAAATAAAGTTGAACTTCTTATTGGTGGACAGGTTATAGACACACAAGATGCTGTTTTTACAGAAAAAATAGCGATCGATACGTTTGCAACAAATGTTTCAAAGAGTGCGAATGGTACACACCCAGGTATAAGTGCTCGCTCTTATTTCTATCCATTTAGATTCTTCTTTTGTGAAGGTGCACAATGTGCTTTACCCATAGTGGCTTTACATTACCACAACGTCGAGTTACGTATACACTGGGGACCAAATGCGGGTAACTATAATTTCGAGTGTTATTCAAACTATTACTACCTCGATAACGAAGAACGTGGTAACCTTGTTTCACGTAACCATAATTTAATTATTACACAGGTTCAAAAAAGTATCCCTTCAAATGAACTTTCACAAGAACTCACGTTTAATCACCCAGTCAAGTATCTTGCATCTTCGGATACAACGACCGAAGGGGCATTAACGTCAACAACCAATAAAATAAAGATTGAAATAAACGGTTTAGATATAGGTAATTTTAAATGGGCTAAACCACACTTTATAGACGTTATGAACTATTATCATACAAACTTTGTTACGTCACCCGATTTTTTCTTATACTGTTTTTGCTTATCGACGAGTTCACTCCAGCCGACAGGAACGCTCAATTTTAGTCGATTAGATTCTGCAAAGGTAGTCAGTCAATCCATGATCATTAGTGATCCTATATACGCAGTCAACTACAATATACTTCGTATTGAAAATGGTATGGCTGGTCTTATCTATGCAAATTAAAATACATACTTATATTAAATGGTTAAAAACTTACCGACCATCGAGCGGTCTACCAAAATCCGGTTTGGTAAACATGCTACGGATAACCAGGCTGAAAACACCGTTGTTTTTAATGCTTCTAATGTTGCTATAAATGCGATCAACGAGGGTTCCATATATATGGCACCGCTCCGCGTTGCTGAATTAGCAGGTTCGAACCTCGTAGGTTATTCCTCATTGACAAAAGAAATTGTTGATTCGAGTGTTCCTACATCCCTTCTAGGTGGTGTTACTTTAGATTCTGCGGCTCTCCAAGGTAATATTGTTTCAAATGCTATACCACACTTTGCGAATACACTAACTGCGTTTACAACTGGTCACGGTTCAAATGTTGGTATTTCGAATACAGCGCCTACCCATATGTTATCGGTCGGTGATAATATTTTCATGTCTAATACGGGTGGAGAAGCCATAAAAGTTGAAGGTAATGTACGTGCCAATAGATTTTTTTCTGGTTCGAGTGTTATGATAGATGGAAATTCGACAAACAAAATTCAAGTTTCAGGAACTATTAAGACAGGTGCACTTCACGCAGATAATATAGGTATAGCAAATACTTCACCCACACACGCATTAAGTATAGGTAATGAAGGACAACTTCGTTTGAATGTACCAACAGGATCTATATATGCACTCGAAACGGTCGGTAATGTTAGTGCACAAAACTATATAGGGGACGGTGGTCTTCTTTCAAATGTAACTTTACAAACTGTTACGGATAAAAGTAATGTTACATCGAATACAATCCATCTCACAAACCCAACAACATCACTCAAGGCATATAGTAATGTAATCGTCGATGGTAATGTATATGGTAAAATTGCGGGTGCTAATACAATAGCGGGTAGTACTATAACCGCAAGTACACAATTTTCTGGTCCAGGTACAGGATTAACGGGTATTCCAACAGATCAATTTGTAAGTGGAGCAATTGCATTGTCCAGTGGTGGTACGGGTCAGTCTAGTTATGCATCCGGTACAATACTTTACGGTAAAACGTCAGGTGATTCACTCGGACAACTCAATCCCGCAGGTTCTAATGCAGATGCCGGTAAATTTCTTAGACTTGATAGTAGTGATATACCCGAATGGGCAGAGGTTCCCCTAACTCTTGATGCTGTTCTCGGAGATACAACCGCGGTTTCAGATGGGTCTATGAGTTTAACAGATACTGGTACGACAATCACGACCCTTGGTAAAATAAAGGCCGCTACATTCGAAGGACTTGGTTCTGAACTTGAAGGTATTAATGCATCTAATCTATCATCGGGTACACTCACAACCACCGTTTTACCCGTCGTACCCGTAACAAAAGGTGGTACGAGTTTAAGTTCGGTCGCGGCCGGTGATATACTATACGCACCAGCGACTAATCAGATTGCGAGTCTTGCTAAGGGGACCGCAAATAAAGTTTTACAAATGGATTCGGGTGCAACTATACCCGAATGGACATCGACAATAACGGGTGCTACACTCAGTGGTCCAACACTAACCGGTACAATTACAGCAACTGGATTAAGTAATAACAGGATTCCGTTTACGAATGGGTCCGGAGAATTAGTATCGGATACAAAGCTCCAATTCGATGGTGTTGATACAATGACCATTGGGTCTAACCTTACCATTTCAGGTAACTTACTCGTACAGGGAAACACGACGTTTCAACATACACAGAATCATACTATTTCCGATCCACTCATTGAGTTAGGTAACGCGAACGCGAGTGATACTATAGATATGGGTGTAATCATGACGCGCCCAACCGCGAATGTAGTTGCGGGATACATGGGTGATGAGAAAAAATACGTTATCGCGTATACGCTAAGTGATCCACTTAGTCCACATATCGTTCCTACGAACGCGACGTCCGATCAATTAATGACTTTGAGTGTTGAAGGCGGTAATGTTTTGGCGGGTAACGTCACGACAACGGGTAAAATGACCGCGGGTACTTTACATGGTGATTCTGTTACCGTATCGGGTGCAGTTACCGGGGGTACTTTAGTGGGTGATGGTTCGGCTATTACAAATATCGACGCGGAAAAAATAACAACAGGTGTTCTCGATGTTGATCATGGGGGTACAAACATCGCGTCGTACACGGCGGGTGATTTACTCTACGCCACGGGTGCGACGACATTAACAAAATTAGGGGTAGATAATGGTAAATTTCTTAAAAGTACAGCTTCAGCAGTTGAATGGGCAGACGTTTCTTCAGATTTACAAACTATTACAGATGGAGGGGCAACGACAACACACACCGTCGCGTTTAATAACACGACCACAGGTTTAACGTCCGCAGGTGATATTGACATTGCAGCTACAAAACAAATTGATTACGCCGGTGATGTTTTGCTTAAATCGTCGGCAGGTGCAGTAGCATCTTTGAAAGTAACGAACGCGATAAAACTTGACCCGGCTTCTGGAGCTGTTATAGTTCCACCAAGTGGAATGTCGAGTACTACACAAACCATTGGTGGTATTCAGTATACATCATCCGCTTCTTCTACCATAAGTGGTCTGGCAACCAACAACGCTTTTGATCATAATAATGCTACCATATGGCGAAGCGCGTTGTTGGGTGATTATAGTTCTAGCAATGGTACTTATTACGGGGCTGACACCACTGGATCTTATTCTGGTGAATGGATACAGTTATATAGAGCAACTGCAATAGCACCCACATCCATTCAAATAATTCCAGCGCAAACAACCTTTGCCGGGCCAAGTGTATGGAAAGTATTCGGAAGTACCAACGGTTCATCTTGGACTGAAATACATAGCTCAACTACTATAGTCCCATGGAATAGTGGAAATGGTAGCACAGAGACAATAACAGGGTCTGTGGCATACAATTATTTGAGACTTGCTATTAATAAGTCGTCAGTTCCAAATTCCATTGGTACGGTCGCTGTTTCTGAAGTTAGATTTACAGGACCACCACCACCACCTTCAAATAACGTTTTATCATTCAACACAACAACAGGTGAAATATACGATTCAGGAGGACAAGGTGGTTCAACACTTGATAACATACATGAAGAAGGTTCAAATGTAGCAATTGGTCCATCAGCGGCATCTGCAAATCTTACAGTAAACACGTACGGGTCTAATGTACTCACAGTTTCAGGTAACGTCTTAGCTGATAATATCACAATAGGTGGTTTACATGTCGCCGCATCACCTTTTGCATTAGATGATGTCGTGAGTGTTAGTGCAGGTGCAAATGTAACCGCAAATGTTCTTACATTAGGTGGTCTCGTTACATCAGGAAACGTTGATGCGAGTAACATTACAATATCAGGGAACACGACTTCCCAAAACATAAAATTAACCAATACGGATATTTCTGCAACTATATCTTCCGGAACAATAACAATTGATGCAAGAGAAAAGTCGTATGGTACAGCACCACTCGTCGTTTCAACAACTGATGTTTCAAATCTTGTATTCTCAAATCTTATAACGGGTGCACAAATTGTAGTGCCTATACTCGCGAGTGGAGGTGATATAAGTATTTCGAAAGAGTTGACGAATGTAAATTTTTATGCGATGACAACCGATGTTTCAATTACCCAAGACAAACATGCACTTATGACATTATCGAATTTATACGGAAATATTTATATGAATGCGATTGGATTTGCTTAGGTTAAAAAAATAAAACCTTAGTATAATATAAAATATGTCTGGAGGTATTGCCCAACTCGTTGCCGTAGGTGCCCAAGATGCGCATCTCGTCGGCCAACCTGAAGTTTCTTTTTTCAGGTCCAACTATAAACGTCACACAAATTTCGCCCAAACTGTTGAAAGACAGGTTATCCAGGGCAACCCAGCCAAAAATGGTATGTCCACCATTAGGTTCGAGCGTAAAGGTGATATGCTCGGCTATGTCTATATCTCTAATAGAGGTGCTAACATCACTAGTTGGAATGGACAAGTAGCCAAAGTTGAACTCTTGATCGGTGGTCAAGTCATCGATGAACAAGAATATGATTTTTCTGCGACCCTCGCACCACATGTTATGAACCAAACGTATGCTAAATCTACCGCCGCTTTTGCTGAAAAGTTCTACCCACTCAGGTTTTCTTTTTGTGAGAATGCCCAGTCGGCGATCCCATTGATCGCTCTTCAATACCACGATGTGGAATTGAGAATTACATGGGGTTCTTCTGGCTCTTTGAAGGACGACTTTGAAGTGTACGCTCAATTCATTCACCTTGACACAGACGAGCGCACCGCTTTGTCTTCCACACCACAAAACATGCTTATTACACAAACACAAAAAGCTGTTGCCTCCGCTTCCAAGACACAGGAACTCAACTTCAACCACCCAGTGAAATATTTGGTTATGTTTAATCATAAGATTGATGACATCTCATCGGCCAGTAAACTGAAACTTCAAATTAATGGTACGGATGTTGCTGATTTCAAAAACTGTGAACCACACTTTACTACCGCTCCAATTTATTATCATACACAAACCGGTAAAGTAGATGCGACATTGATCTTGGTTCCATTCTGTCTCGACACGGCTAAGGTTCAACCAACTGGGTCGCTCAACTTCAGTAGACTCGATTCCGCTAGAATTCTTTGTGATAATAGAAGTTTCGATTATCCTGTATATGCTATCAATTACAACATCCTCCGTATCGAAAATGGTATGGGTGGTTTGATGTATTCCAACTAAGTAATTTAATTTAGCCGCTTATTATAAATGTTTTGGCAATTAATTTTTCTCATAGCATTTGTCTTTGTTATAACGTATGACCCAAAATCAGGTACTTTAGATCATTTAGTTGGTAAAAAACCAGAAAAACCTCCCCAGAATGCGGAGTGTAAAGAAGGTCATTACCAGGAAATACAATTTGGAAAAATGGGGTACCCGTGTCCAACCGAAAAGAAAACGCACATGGGTGCGATTATAGGAACTTAAAAAATTAGCTCGTAATTTTATATATAAAATGTTTACATTCGATCGCGATACCGCGACTATAGTTGCCGTGCTCATGTGTATTGTTGCCACAATGTACATGTACAGAGAACTTAACAAAACGAAATCAGAAATGGATAATGTTAAAGGATTTTATGGAAACCTCATGACACACTTATCCAGACCACCACCACAAGTGAAATCTGTACCAGTTGTAGAAACAGAAAAAGAGGAAGTTTTTGAAACCCAAGTTGATGATGATGAAGAAGAATCTTCAGAATAATCATCTTATTCAATTATAACTTGCAAATAAGCAATGAAAAAATATAAAGCAATTGCAGTACCCGTCACTTTTATAGGTGATAAACCACGATTTCTCACTGTCCGGGATCGAAGATTCAAAGATTGGATTTTCGTCACCGGAGGGTGCAGGCGAAGGGAGATTCCAAATCCCATTAGATGTGCTTTGAGAGAACTTGAAGAAGAAACCAGAGGAGTTGTTTCTTTGAAAAAAGGTGAATATACAGAATTTAAATTTGTAGTAACAGAAAGTCCAGGAGTGGAACTCGAATATAACGTTTACGTGTTTTTCGTAAACTATACCATACAGGAACAGGCTGAACTTATACGTAAGTTTAACGATGAAAAACAGAAAATGAATCTCCGTAAGATTCAGAAACAGCCTATCAAGAGAACACATGATGAAAATGATTTCATGAATTTTGAAACGCTTTCAGAGTTCAGTACTAAGAAACAATGGGATCGTATTGTTAAGAACGTACTTAACAATCCAGAATTTTACGCGTGTGTAACTTCTCTCGATAGAAAAACCTTCTCTATTAAATAATGAAGTCTAAGAACTACATTTTATCCCAAATACGCGAGCTTCTCATTGAAAGGCATGCATATACATTAGAAAGAGCGGAAAGGTACGTTGAATTACATAAAGAGGATAAAGTTTATGAACTCCTCGTTTTAAAGAAAAGTTTATCAGAAGAAGAAAATTATCCAGAAGTCTCATATAGACGCTCTATTTGGCGTCACGAGTATGAAGATGAATAAACAGTATAAAAAGATAAATAGATTAATAGGTAAGTATGTTTAAACGTTGGTGTAAAGACCAAGGTTTTGCTAATAACTCCGATTTATCACATGTGCTCATGGACGGTGGTGTCCTCTCCGTGCCATTTGATAAATTGAATGACTTTTACGAAAAATGTGTAGAAGTATATAATTCCGGTGAAAAGATATTTGTCGTCGAACAGAAAACGGAAAATTACAATTTTTTCATGGATCTTGATTATAAAGATGATGAAGAAATGTCATTTGAACAGATTAAGAGTGTATGTAAAGTCATATGTGACAAGGTATCAAAGTTTGGTGGTAAAGACGCTTTGATATCTGTCGCTGAACCTAAACCTATTGATACACTCATAAAAACAGGTATTCATATAAACTGGTCAGGGTTTGTTGTAAATAGATCATCTGCATTAGGTATCAGGGATCATGTTATAAATACGTTAAACTTAGCGTACGGATCACGTGATTGGAAAGATATTGTTGATATTTCGGTATATGGTAATAATTCACGTAATACAAGGGGAAGTGGGTTTCGTATGCCTTGGTCACATAAAAAGGGAAAACATGAAGCGTGTGCCGGTCAGGGATGTGAGTTATGTAATAACACAGGTAAAGAAACACAAAGTGAATATTTACCTATATTTATATACAAACATGGTCCTTCATCCACATTACAAAAGACCGAACAAAAACCATCCGTTGACATATTACATATGGCAACGTTACGTACACAAAGCATGGAACCGGTTATCATAGAAGGAACTCGCGAAGAAGCTACATTTACAACATTACAAACTAAAAATGAGTTCAAGGACCAAGAGGCTCTTTTACTCGTCGAAGCATTCGTTCGTAAAAATGTAGAAGGACAAACTACCGCATCAATCACTAAAATGTTTAAATATAACAAACAGTTTCTCGTCTCAACAAATTCTAAATATTGTGAAAATAAAAAATGTAATCATAATTCCAATCATGTATGGTTTCATATAGTAGGTGATACTATAGCCCAAAAGTGTTTTTCTACTACGAACGTACTAAGACAATATGGGTTTTGTAAGGATTTTTCGGGGAGACGACATCAACTCTCTAAAAAAATAACAGACATTCTTTACGAAGATGGTAAAGTTGAAACGTATACACCTAAAAAGAAAGTTGTTGTAGAACCAGAACAGAACTTACTCGAAAAGTTTATAAAAAAGTATATCGTCAAGAAAGAAACGTTTATAATAGAATCACTCAAACGTGAAGGTGTTAAGAAATATACTGTAACCACAAAAGAAATATGTGACACGTGTAAAGAAACGATTTCATTCACTATACTTAAAAGTCATATACAACAGGTATGTAAATGTAAATGTCGCGCACATAATCTTACAGATAAAATTGTTAGTACTTTATAGAATGTTAGCTGTAATATTAATTGCACTCGTTGTATATTTGGCATCAACTTTAATAAAAAAAGATACAGGTACAAAACATATAACTAAACTCATACGTGAAACTTTACCCTACTCAGGGTTAAATGAAGTTTTATACAGGGAGTTTTTAGCGAACATAAACATGGCTATAGAATATAAATCACATACAGAAGTTTCAGAAAAATTATTAAATCGTGCACTCGAAAACTTACGAGAACTCGCATTATATACCGTTTCTACAGATACAAGTGTTATAGAAGAGTTAGACACGTTAGCGAACAGTATAAACGCTGAATTTAGCCTTGTTTTAATAAATGAATCGATTAACAGTGCGTAATGTATTTAAAAGAATAAACATACTTTACTTTATAATGACAAAAACAATTGTTTCTACACGCACACGTTCAGGGAGAGTCTCAAAGGTTCCAGAACGATTAGACCCACTCGAAGATCTCCCAGAAGATGATTTTTCGGATAATGATTATGAAACAGAATCGGAAGTAGAAAGTGAAATTGATCTCCTTCAGACAGATGACGAGGATGATTTTGAAGAGGATGATAGTGATATGGACGAAAACGGTAATTTAAAAGGGTTTGTTGTCGACGAAGAAGAGGAAGAAGAAGAAGAAGCTGAGTAATATAGAGCTTAAAAAAATAGGTTTACATTTTATAAATGGAAGCTGAAGTTGGTACACCTATAAACTATGATCCGGATGAATTCATAAATAAAGAACATGATCAGAAACTAGATGAACCAGAATCGGAAAATAATGAACAATATTATTTTCCGCCACCGCAACAGTATTACGAACCGTACCCACAACCAATACAAAAGGAAGATATTTTTACAAATTTAGATAAAACAGCGTATATCATTATATTTGTATCCTTTATTTTAGGTTTTTTTATGGGTAAGACCATGCAACCGGTCATTCTTAGACCCGGATAGGTTTACCTCTAACCCACAAATGTTCAGAAGACGTTTGTTGTCCTTCAAAATCACCGATAGGACCAATTTTTGATCCCGTAAAATATGCACGACTTACAACGAGTGGGTCTTTTAGTATATCTTGTGCAACATCAGACGCACTCACATTTTCAGTACCCGATTTACTTTTTCGATCTTCATACAATCGTAAAAATAAACCGACCATGGCTAAAACAATAATTATGGTGATTATATTTAGTATAATACTCAACATACTTACATTTATATAACAAATTTATTTAGATTCTACCTCTTCACCTTCCTCGACTTCTCCTTCACCTTTAGTATCCTGGGCTTCCGTAGACGACTCGGACTTTTCATTTTCAAACTTTTGCATCGCTTCAACTGAATTGAACCCCTTATCAGCCGCCTCTTTTTCGAGAGCCTCCTTCGCCTCGGCTTCACGCTTTTCCTTTCTTTCTTCAATTTCTTTAGCAACCGTGGCATCCGCTTCCTTAACAAGTTCTTCCATTGGTGTATCTGGGTTTTCCTTTTGAAGGCGTTCGAGAACTTCGGCTGGGTGACTGATTGGTGGTTCATCTGGTTTCGTATAATACTTCGAATTTTCATCACCCGGCTTCGCAAACGACGATGCACTTTCGACCATGTCACGTTTACGTTCCGCAAACATTTGTGCCGCTTGTGATTGATTTTCTTTGTATCCCGACATAAGTTCTTCGAGCTTTTCGTTCGTATAATGAACGTCTTCGATCTTTGTCGGATCGGGTGGGATTAACAACCATTTATACAGATCAACGACGTAAATATCAAATGTCGCATCTTCTTTTTGAAGACGCTTGGCGTGCGATGCAGCCTCATCTCTGGAATTAAATGCACCCCGGATCTTAATTCCAAACTTATCGTTCTTTTGGGGTGCTTCCGGTCCTATGACGGAAAGACACGCATATAATTGACCAGGCACGGTCGTGTAGTCTTGTTCAAGAGTTGACATTGTTTTATATAATAACAAAGCTTAAAAACTTTAAGTCTATTCTATGTAATATAATGCACGAATTCTGGAATAAACAACCTGTTCCACAAGATAAAGTTGTTTTTAAAAATGATGGTGAAATAAATTCATCGAGAGAACTTAGGTATGAAAAAAACCCGTTACCTGAAGGATATGAATGGAGTTCGTGTACTGTAGATGAACTCTGTGAATTTTTAAAAGATAATTATATACAAGATGATTTTTTCGAATTCATGTACTCTAAAGAGTTAATTGAATGGACGCTATATCCACCGGGGTACAGAGATGAATGGAACCTCGCTATTCGTGAAAAGGAAAGTAATAAACTCATCGCTTTTATATCAGGTATACCTTTAGACGTTTGTGTTAATAAAAAAATAATTCAAATGCTTCAAATAAATTTTTTGTGTGTTTCTAAACATCTCAGAGATACCAAATTTACACCAATGCTTATAGGCGAACTCAAAAGACGTATGAATTTACAAAATAGGTGGCAAGCTGTATATACAGTCGTAAAACATTTACCTACACCCATCTCTAAAGTCACGTATTGGCATAGACTCATAAATGTTAATAAACTTAATAAACTCAAGTTTTCTGAAGCAAGAGAACAATCATATCGTATTATAGGTACGTCGCAGTTTAGGGAAATGAATGAAAAAGATATACCCCGGGTTACGAAAATGTTACAAGAACATTTAAAAAAGTTTAAACTTTCACTTAATATCGATGAATCTTACGTTAGACACTGGATTCTTCCACGTAAAGATACCGTATATACATACCTAAGCGATGAAAAAGACCAATTCGCCACGTTTTATAGTTTGGATTATGTACATAAATCAAGTGGTGAAATTATAAAACAGGCGTACACATTCTATAACGTCGGGAACTGTTTAAAAGATGCTATAATAATGGCACGTAACCGTGGGTTCGATGTATATAATTGTGTAAATGTTGGTGTAGATGACGATGAACTTCGTGAACATAAGTTCATGGAAGGTACGGGATATAACCACTATTACCTTTGGAATTGGAAAATTAACGAAGAAATTAAACCTAAGGATATAGGTTTTATATTGATATGACGTCCGGTACCGAGAATCAGGTCTCGGTTATAACTCCATTTAAAAAAGAAAAACGAATATAAATAAATGGAGGAGATACGTAAGTACCATAACGAGTCTAAGCGTCTCCTCATCCAATCGGCTACCCGCGAAGGCGACAGTATTTTGGATGTAGGATGTGGATTCGGTGGTGATCTCCAAAAGTGGCGACACGCGGGGGCCAATATAAGCATGTGTGAACCGAACCCAGAATCACTTAAGGAGGCTAAGTCGCGTGCCAAAAACATGAAAATACGCGTCAACTTTTACGAAGGTGATATATTCGCGTGTCCACAAAGAAAATACGATGTCATATGTTATAACTTTGCGTTACACTATATATTCGAAACGAATAAGTTATTCGAGACGTCTTTATTAGCAATTAAAAATAGAATAAAACCTGGTGGTCAATTCATAGGAATCATACCGAATTCAGATAAGATTATCATGAATACACCCGTAAAAGACGAGTTAGGGAACTATTTTCTAATGAAACATACAAGTTCGGGAAACTTTGGGGAAAAGTTATACGTCCATTTAGCCGATACACCATATTATGCCGACGGCCCAAAAGTCGAACCCATCGCACATAAAGATATGTTTTTTACGCGCATGGAAGATTTGGGGTTTACTTTAACATTATGGGAAGATCTTAAAGGGAACCCGGTTTCGGATCTATATAGTAAATTTAGGTTTGTGTATAGAAAAAAGTAAAATAAAATAATCGATTATAACAGTATGATGCGAATATATATCGCCATCTTCGTGATTCTTATGTTAACAACTTTACTGTTAACTATACTATATAAAAGTATACCCGTAAAATCTGATGAGGTTCAGGCAGAAGAGGTTCAGGAAGAAGAAATAGATGAAGATATTGTAGAAGAGGAAATTCCTGATTCGGATTCGGATTCGGATTCAGAAGATGAAGACGAAATTTTAAATGGTTCGACACAAGGATCGTCTATAAAACCACCCAGGGAAAAATCACCCCCAAAAATTAATCAACCTCAACCAATCGCACCCATTCGATTACCCGTGCGCCCTACTCCTCCACCTCCACCCCCTCCAGCATCTCTAGAACCTCTACCACCTACTCCTCCACCTCCACCTCCACCTCCACCAGCATCGAATTATAGATATGTACCAACCTATACAGTTTCGTTCAGTGTGAAACAAAAAACTATGACGGTGAATATCACAAACATTAAGAACGCACACAATTCGTTCATAATCACATTTGAAGGAAGTGACGGCGTTGTTTTAAAAACACATACTTTGAAAGCTGGAGAAACCAGTTTAAATTTTACTGTTACCGAAGCTTCATATGGTTCGTACGACTATGTTGTTAAACTTAATGGAAAGAAAACCGATACTTTCTCGGCAATATACACAGCACCTCCACCTCCTCCACCTCCACCTCCACCTCCATCCGACCAATACCAATGGGTTACATATAATAAAAAATACCACCCGTTTAGTGCTTTGAACGGTAAATTTGTAAATTCTGATGACATTCCAGGTAATTCAACTTCGGAATCTCGTCTTACTGATATAAGTATCGATGAATGCAAAGAAGAATGTGATTATTTAGATTATTGTAATTCTATCCAATACACGCATGGATGGCAGGAGTCAATCAGACCCAAAGGATCTACGTGTTATATCACGAGCGCGACTGTAGCAGGTACTGGAAAGCCGGAAGATACACCATACTTTGCACAAAATGAGAGTGGGACAAAAATATTTCAGAAAAGCATTACTAAATCGTATATACCTCCACCACCAGCATCTCTAGAACCTCTACCCCCTACCCCTCCAGCTCCACCACCTCCACCACCTCCACCACCTCCACCACCTTCAAGAGCTCCACCACCTTCAAGAGCTCCACCACCTTCAAGAGCTCCACCACCTTCGAGAGCTCCACCACCTTCGAGAGCTCCACCACCTTCGAGAGCTCCACCACCTCCACCTCCAGCTCCAACTCCATCCCCTCAGTTAGAAAGTGGTAAAATATTAGAAGTAGTTCCCAGAGAATTCTCTTTTAAAGAGATGTCGATGCAATCTCGCGGTCAATTAGAACAGTATATTAATTTTATTAGAAGATCTGAATCTTCTCGTAATTCTATTATAGACGATTATATCAAGAAAGAAAAGGAATCTGGTAAAGATAATATTATAAGTGTAGAATATGTCAATATAACTGTACGACCGTTTCGCGGTAAATTGCATGCATATATGAAAGTAAATGTAACAGAAAAAAATGATTCCCCGGAAGAAATACAGAGAAAGAAGGACGAGGTAGCAGAAGCTAAGAAAAAATTAGAAGAGGAACAGAAAGCAGAACAACGGCGGAAACAAATGGAGGAAATAGCAAAAAATGACCTCGTGATCGAAAATAAATTTTATGAGGAATACCCAACAATGAAAAAATCAATATTAAAAGAAATTTTAGGGAATAGTTTTAACCATTTGCCTTCAGCTAGAACTGAGGCTCAAAAATTATTAAACGTACAAGTGGCAGAGGCACAAGCAGCACAGAAAAAATTAGAAGAGGAACAGAAAGCAGTGGCAGCGGCAGCGGCAGAAGCTAAGAAAAAATTAGAAGAGGAACAGAAAGCGGCTGCAGAAGCGGCGGCAGCAGAAGCTAAGAAAAAATTAGAAGAAGCGAAGAATGAACAAGAAAGACTAAAAGCTATAAAGGATGCAGAAGAAGCTAAGAAAAAATTAGAAGAGGAACAGAAAGCAGCTGCAGAAGCAGCGGCAGCGGCAGCGGCAGAAGCTAAGAAAAAATTAGAAGAGGAACAAAAAGCGGCTGCAATAGCAGCGGCTAAGAAAAAGATTGAAGATGCAAAACTCAACTATGGTTCTGAAACATGGAACGTGGTTATATTGGGTAAACATTTGAACACGAAAAATTTTCTCAGTTACGAACAATTACAAACTATTAAAATATCCCCAACTACAACATTTTATAACATTATGAAAAATAATATCGTATGGTTTAATTTAGAATCGGTAAAGTATTTTACATGGAGTATATCAAATGACGACTCATATATGGATATTAAGTTTATGAGAAATAAAATGTCTGTTAACGAACCGTTAGACATCTACGGACGACCCGAGGAACGTTGGTTCGCAAATCCGAAAATTCTACCTAGTGCAAAAACTACGAGAATAGTAGATGTTTGTTGGGACAGTACGAGAGAAGAAATGAAATGTGAAAACAAAACCGTTTATATCAAAATGAATTATAATAAATCTGAACTTAACCAGACATTTGGTAAAGAGTTAATGACCCCCGTTATAGGAATCCCTATATATACCTTTACTACATTTCCAGATTCAAAATGGTTCAAAATACAGTATAATCAAACTAATAAAACGTATTCTTTAAAGAAAATATTACAAACACCGAGTGTATTTCGTGAGTCGACCAAAGGCACATATTTTTCACCAAGTGCAGATCTCTTTGATAGATATAAACGTCAATTCCATGACGATGGTATATATAGAATTGCAGAATTGGTTAATGGTGATGAGATTTTCAATGGTGAATTTATTATAAAAACCATGAGTGATAAATACGTAATGTATACAAAATACGATAAATTAATTTCTGGTATGCGTGCAGGAAGTGGTAACGAATGGCAATTGCTTAAAAATCCAATAGTTATACCAAAAGATAAAGTTAATAAAACTGATTATGAAAATGCTAAATTTGGTTTACTTGGTGGAATGCCATTTTTACACAGTTTTTCAAATAATGGTGAGATTGTACCAAACAAGAAATATTATTCACCAAATAAAAAGTATTATGCTATTTTTATACCTAAAGATGGATTATATACTAAAGATGCTGAATCCGATAGATATAAAGTGCGTATACGTACACCGAATTCCACTTCTACTAAATTATATTCACAATCTCTCATCTCTGGAGGTAATCAACTACATTCTTTGATATTCTACAAAGATAATGAATTGAAACCAAATAAAACGTTTATGCTTAATACTAAAGAAAAAAGGAGAAATTTCGCACTCGTGGTAACAGATTTAGGTGAACTTTTATGTTTTGACTTATATGAAGGTAAAATAATAAACAATTTTGGGAGAACATATGAAGGTACATCTAGCTCTCAATTAGTTCAGTGTCGTAAAAACGATCCCGACAAAAATTCTAATCCATCCGACCCTACAAAATACTTGGCGAATAAGGGAACTGTAACAAGTTTACAGAAAGTAGAAAATAAAGATATATATGATAGCTGGAAAAACAATTATAGTAGTTCGACATATCCATATTTTGATCATAGGGGGGCCGTAAATAATTTTGATAAAATATCTGCACAGGAAATGCAAAATATTTGGATTGATGATTGTAAAGATATGCGTGTAAACGAACCATTAATAAAACCCTATCTAGAGTACTCTGGGTATGGTTATAAGGGAGTATACGATGATGATTAAAATATTACTCTATATAAAATGGAAGTATTGGGTATTTTTATTATACTGTTAATAATTTTATTGTTATATAAAATTATTAATGTGGAAAAATATGAATCTATTAAAGAGCCATTTTTTACGCTTTGGGTATCTGCAGAAAAGAAGTATGAATATAATACTATATATGTAGAAATATCGGATTATGAAAAGGGTTTAATACACGAAATAGAATACAAGTCTCCGGAACTTTATATTAGTAATATGGCAAAAAATGAATATATATTACCAGTCGATTATTCGGATGATTTTAAAGATTATTTAGGTAAAAAGGTAGTTATAAAATTTTATAGAAATAGTAAAAATCAAAGTGATTTGTTTCATGTTACACATACTATGCTTCCATACTCTAAGGAGGATGAATCGTCTTTTGATCCATCTAAATTAGAAAATGACGATATGAAATTTAGTTCTCCACCTCCAGCTCCACCTCCACCTCCACCTCCAGCTCCACCTCCACCTCCACCTCCAGCTCCACCTCCACCTCCACCTCCACCTCCACCTTCAGCTGAAGAAGTGGCAGAGGCAGAAGCTAAGGAGTTGGAACGCGCGGAACGATCGGCTGCGCGAAGAGCTCAATACTTTGCGGATTTGGAAGAAAAAGCTAAGAAAAAATTAGAAGAAGAACAGAAAGCAGCGGCAGAAGCAGCGGCAGAAGCAGCGGCAGCTTATATTGAGAAACATCGAGATCTAACAAAGGCGGGTACGAAAGAAACAGTTTGTGAATCAAAAACACGAGGAGAATTCGAAAAAGTTTTAAAAGAAAAATCAAGGTACTATCAAGATTATATGAATCGAGACGTTCCATACAATTCAACTAAATTCGGTGAGAAAATGGGGAAAGTAATGAGCCACGAGATTCAATGGATTGAAAACGCATGTTCACAAAAATCTGTGGACGACTGTCTTACACTGAAAAATACAAATTATATGAATCCACATACAGAATATAGTAGATTTTTTGGAGAGAGAATGTATGAAAGGCGGAGCCCGCCCGGCGGTAAACATGATTTTGGGATATGTAACTTGATTGAATATGAATATGGTGCGGACGGTGAACGTTTCAAAGTTTAATAAAAAGATTTTCATGTCATGAAAGATTCCCCGCACCCACACGTCATTTTTGCATTTGGATTTTCGAATATAAATTCGGATCGAATAGTATTACACGTGTAATTCATTTTTGTTCCTACAATAGATAATAACGCCTTCGAATCTATGATAACTTTTACGTTATCTTGTTCAACTATCTCATCGTATTTTCCTATATCTTTTTCGTCTGCGTAGTTCATAGTATATGTCTTACCGTTACACCCACGTTTTCTAATACCAATCTTAAGATAGGTTTTCGAATTCGTTTCTAATAGTTCTCGAATACGCGGTACGGCAGAATCCGTGATTTCAAGAATTGGTATTTTTGTAAAAACCCGAACAAGTTTACGCATATCTCTACTTTTTATTATTTAAGTTTTTTATTTTTATCAGTTTTAATATATTCTTCCGCTTTTTTAGGTTGGTGGCATATTACGTCACCACAGTGGTCGCGGTTCTGATAAACAGAGTTTATGGACGTGAGTAGTTCACTACACGATTTTACCGCCCACCGCCCCAGAATGGGTCGTGGTTCAGGTTTCGTTAAAAAATCGATAAATTTACGTATCATTTCTACTATTTTTTAAGGTTCAATTTTTATGTATGTTTATGATAAGATGATACTCGCCATACTTCTACTTATCATAAACGTGTTATTATTCATAAACACGAGGGAACCACAGGAATTAACAGATGTTCGTGAAAAATACAGGACACTCAGGGAACATCTTAAGGAAACAAATAATCAGGAATTCGAAATGTTACACAATGAAATTCCAATTACTGCACACAGGCGTATGAATGGGTCCATCGGATACAATGTGAGTAAAGGTAGTGATATAGGTTTGTGTATCGATGGTGAACCCAATGAAATATTCCACGTTTTATTACATGAACTCGCACACTGTACCGTCGACGAATATTCACATAGTAAAGAGTTCTGGAAAAAATTTGATGAACTTAGAACTATGTGCGTTTCTTTAGGGATATACCGGGAAATACCACAAAGAACTGAATTTTGTGGTAAACACATCCAGGATAAATAATGTTTAGTATTAATAAAATGCAATCGTTTGGTGATTTAATGAAAGCGTATTTGTTACTAAACACTTTACTCGCATCTTCGAGTGCCCCACTACTTTTAAACGATAAATGGTTAAACATGTTTGTAATCATGGTCGTTACACCATTAGTCATCAGTATATTACCACGTGGTGGTAATTTAATCGGGCGTTTAGCTATAGATGCACCATTTTTAATATTGTCAACCTTGTTAGGTATGGGTATGGTTGCGGGTGTTTCCCAAATAAACAAAAGATTTGAAAAAGATTTTAGAGATTATGGTAAAACTACGAAGAGTACTGGTACTGTTCTAGGACTTCGCGCAGTTGGTTTACTGTTCGGATTTCTCGTTTCCTATTTCATTTTTGGAAAGAGAATGTATAAACATTATAACGCTATTTAAGCGTACTTTCTCGCAACGTAAAAGGCGATCGCCGCGACCATACCGGTCGACGCTAAGCCGATTGCACTTCGATTTCCCTGGTCGTTCAAAAACGATGGGACAAAGTTCGCAAGTTTTTCTTGAACTGGCTTACTAATTGCCGCCGCAGCACACACAGCTACAATGAGTGCTTGGAACTGGTCATCAGTAAGGTTGAATGGATTTTTAGATTCGGCTGTTTTTTCAGCTGTTTTTTGTGCTACTGGCTGTTGCGCCATCATCATTGGAGCTTGCATTTGCATTTGTTCCATTCTTGGATCGGCGCTCATCATTGGTGGTTCGAGTAATTGCTCTTGGCCCATAATATCGGAAATTGAAGTAGAGTCCATCGTCTGTTTATTTTCACTCACATTTTTTTCAGGGGGGATATTCGGCACGAAGGATGTCCCTTGATTGTTATTTAGAGATACCATACCGTCGCCATTATCTGAAAGATTCATCGTTCTAACGTCTGTCGCCATTTATATGTACATAGTTTTTTGGTTTTAAATGATTACGCATTATTGTCCTGAAGAGTGTAGTTTGGGTACAAACACCCGAATGTTTTTATGATCCTGGGTAAATCATTTAATTTATCGTAATCACACATATCGTTATCTATATAAACAGTTTTTGTATAATGACATACATCAATTAATATTCTATACCCATCGTCACTATCATCTGGTTTAAATTCATTATAAGCTGGATACACCACAGTCATATTTTTAGTTGTGGATAGGTTTAAAGTTGTATACATTCGTTTAGCAATTGATCTTATCATTTTCTTTTCGTAACTTTAAAGGGTGTATTCCTTTTAACTGATTTTGGGTCTCCCATTTTCATGTTTCCATGTTTTGGGTTAAACATCTTTTTATGTGTTTGCCAGTACTCTGGTGCACCGACTCTGAAGTTTTTACGAAGTGTTGCTTTATACCAAAATACACAATCTTCTATTTTATTACTTTTAGACGTATTATCCAATACCAAACATTCGTAATTTTCCGTACATGAATCCATAACTTTATTAAACATCTCAAAAGATGGAAAGATACCAAAAAAGTTTTTAAACAATTTTTCCCTATTTTGAATAATATTTTCACGTAAAATGAAAATGTAATCTATATTTGCCCTGAGTGCAGGTGGTAGATCCATACAGTACTGCATGGTTAACATGAAAAATATCTTCCAATGTCGTCCATTCATAAAGCATTGACGAATACACGTATCTTTCATAAACTTAGAATCATACATACAGTCATCTAAAAGAAGAAAGGCCCCACAATTTTTTTTACCCGCACCAACTAATCTTTTTTGTCTATCCATTACACGTTCAATAGCTTCTCTATCGTAATCACCGTATATGAATAAATCTGGTATATACTGTTGATAATAATGATTACCTTCTTCTGTTGCTGATAAAACTATACCCGCTGGTAAATGTTTTTTATGGTACAGAATATCAGTAACAAGGGTTGATTTACCCGTATTACGTTTACCTATAAAAACACAGACTTTATCGTCTGCCATTTTTTCAGGTTTGAATTTTCTCAATTGAAGATTCATCTATAATATCGTGTCGTTTTATTTCATAAAATTTTACTCACGTAAAGTAAGAATGGCTGGTCGATTAAACCTTGCTATCACGGGTATCCAGGACCAATGGCTTACTGGGGAACCCGAGTTTTCATATTTCTTGATGAATTTTAGAAGACATACTAAATTTTCAATTGAATCTATTGAAACACCTTTTGATGGTGATATTGATTATGATGTATCGGTAGAATGTCGTATCCCAAAAAACAAAGGCGATCTTATTCGAAGTACAATGCTTAAATTTACTTTACCTAAACCAACAACACCTGATAAATCATTTACAGTGACTGCTACCGGTGGTAAATATTTTATAGACGGTGATGAACAGGCAACATTGACTTTATACGAAGGTACGACATATACCTTCAACAATGCGAGTCATCCATCACACCCGTTTAGGTTTTCCACAACGGCTTCACCCAGTTATTCCGATTACACAACTGGTGTTACGAATCCAAGTACAGCTACTGTTACATTTGTCGTACCAGTGGGTGCACCATCAACTTTATACTATTACTGTGCTGCACACAATGGTATGGGTGGTCAAATAAACATCAAAACGCTTCGGTACCGCGAATCTATAGGTGCACAATTAATAGACCATGCTGATCTCATTATTGGTGGTCAAACCATAGAGAGAATAACGGGTGATTATATTTACATGTATGACCAAATACACAGTAATAAAGATGATATTGATCAAACACTCTACTTCTTAACGGGACACGGTAATTATATAGACGTGACGTATGATTGGGATTATAGTGTATTATTACCCTTTTATTTCTTTAGAAACCCGAGTTTAGCTATACCCGTATGTGCTTTAACAAAACAACTCGTCGAAGTACGTATAAAGTTTAAAAAACTCACAGACGTCACATTATCATATACGAGAACAGGTGGTGGTGTATCTGACCCACCGTCGAGTGTTTTGTCTTCTATTAAAAAGGTTTCTCTCGTGACAGATTTCTTTTTCATTACAGAAGATGAAAAGAATTTCCTACTTACGCGTCCAATAGAATACGTTATAACCCAACTCCAAATGTCTCAATTCAAATTTAAACCGGGTGAATCTAAAAAATCTGGTATGCTTAACTTTAAAAACCCGGTCAAGGAAATGTTCTTTTTGGCTGTAAGTGATGATGTATACAAATACGAACCAATAAAACAAGTTACTATGAAATTTAACAATAACGTAATCATAGACGCTGATAATTTAATGATCAGTTACGAACAACCATTAAAGTATTATACGGGAGTTACGGGTAATAACTTTGGTGTCTATAGTTTTTCTTTGAAACCAGAAACGTATTACCCTACTGGTCAAGTCAATATGAGTAGAATAGCACATAATTTGATAGATATTGAGCTTGATTCACCAGACGCCAGTTTCCAACACAAAGTTTACGTATACGCTGTAAACTATAACGTTTTACGTGTAAGCAGCGGTCTCGGGGGTTTAAAATTTTAGTCAGTTATACTAGTAATGGCTGGTCGTGTTCAATTAGAAACATCTGGTCCACAGGACGCTTTTTTTACAGACGACCCCGAGTATACATATTTCATAAAGAATTTTCAAAAACATACCAATTTTGCACCATTCTTTGTTGATTTAGACGTTCAAGGTGAAGTAGAATTTGGAAACACTATTCGGTGTACCATACCACAAGATCAAGGTGATCTTCTTAAAACCGTGAGTATGAAAGTTGAATTATCTAGTATACAACAGAATTTAGTAGGTGGTATCGAAGGTATAGGATACGTCGAGTCTATAGGTCATGCCATGATTGAGTATGTTGAAATTATGATAGGTGGTCAGGTTATTCAGCGTATACCAAGTGATTTCTTAGCTATATATTCCGATAATTACGTTACACAAACAAAACAACATAATTTAGAGAAACTTATTGGTAAACCACCTGTGGGATCCCCGGGTACCGAGCTCGA
>JGI24919J38490_100063_pt1 | contig 33387 bp, 32 predicted proteins | sample LinPFosmplate7_FD_38490 | JGI IMG/M metagenome (IMG submission 38490) | reverse complement strand
TGCAGGTCGACTCTAGAGGATCCCACGTTCGGCTTCGCACCCGACTCGGGTTTACGTACTGTGGTTTCGTGCTCGGTCAGATAGCCAGAGATAGACGAGTTGGGATCATCGAGGTCACCGGAGATAATGGCCTCGGTCGGGCAGACAATGACGCAGGACGGCTCGTATGAGTGCTCAATGCGGTGGGCGCAGTAATTGCACTTCGCTGCAGTTCCTTTGTTTGGGTCAATGTAGAGGGCATCATACGGACAGGCCTGCATGCACGACTTGCAGCCGATGCAACGCTCGTCGTCGAAGTCTACGATACCGTCGTCGCGCGTGAACAGCGCCGTCGTAGGGCAGATTGTCGTACACGGCGAGTCCTCGCAGTGGTTGCATCGATGGACACTGAACTCTCTGGTGACATCTGGGTAGATGCCCTTCTCGATGTACTTGACATGAGTCCGATTCACTCCAATGGGAACGTCGTGTTCAGACTTGCAGGCGACCGTGCAGGCATGACAGCCGATGCACTTCCTGTTGTCTATCACGAATCCGTAGTTGACCATGTTCCGCCCTCTATGAGGGCGGACACCCCACCACAGCAAATGAGCCTTCCCAGCCTCATCACAGTATGATGCCCGCGATTCCAGCTGCTGCAATCCAGGTTCCGGCTACCGATCCTAGGTTGGCGAATGCAGTCACTAGGAGCACCTTTCCGACACGATTCCTCCACAACAAGGAGTACTTGTCCAGCGATAGGAAGTCGCTAGCGTCCTTTCCTGTAGGGGGGTCTACCTTCAGTTGGGTGTATCCAGCTACCCAACCTGCCGCCACAGTCGGATTGAGTGATGTGAGGGGAGACGCCAGAGCGCCCACCAGAATAGAGAGTGGATGCCCTCTGGCCAATAACACACCAAGCCCCGTCAGACTCGCGTTGATGGCCAACCAAATCTTCCCCGATTCTATTATTTCATCCATCATTCCATGGTAAGCGAGCCATGCCAGTCCCGAGATGAATAACACGGGTATCCCCCATACCACTGCCTTTGGCCAGAACGACTTCGATGGAGTCCCGTTCAACTCAGCTAGCCTCGATGCCACCTCCCTCGCTGGCTCTCCTAACTGATGCTGCACTCCGCTGAGGTGACCCGCACCAACTACTGCGAGAACTCTGCCTTTACCTCTGATTTGCTGAAGCCTACCTGCGAGAAAAGCATCTCTCTCGTCTATCAGAACCGAGCCGGCTGCGGGGGCGACCTCGCGGGCCTCTTCCATCAGGTTGCTCATTAAATCGGAATCCTCTAGAAGTTCCTCGACAGAAGTATCCTCTTCGTCATCATCTTGCCACAACAGGGCGTCTAACACTCGAAACTTCTCTCTGAAACCCATCTTTGACCATGCCCTCCTGAGGGTTATCACGACGTCCCTATCGATTAGCTCCACAGGAACCCCAGCCTCGTCCGCGGCCTCTATTGCAGCGAGTAGCTCGGCACCTGGCTTTTCGCCCGATGCAATTCCCATCCGACGCTGTTCTGCGGCTAATGCCGACTGCAAGAGTATCATGTGCGACCTACCTTCGTTTAGAATCTTCAGCAGATCTTCATTGTCCAGTGCGTCCGGCTCGAGCAACGAAGCTTTGCGAGACTCGCACAGTTCGATTGCGACTAGATCTGGTTTCCACTCCTTGATTTGTCGGCGCACCAATTCGACTGAGGCACTGCTGATGTGGGCAGTTCCAACCAGTCTCAGGTTGTCATCGATATCGACTATGTTCTTCTGAGTACTTCCCATTCAGTCGGCCTCCAATGCACTAATCGCCGAGAACAAATCTGAGTGCTCAGGGACATCATGGACCCTGATGATGTCCACGCCGAGATCAATCGCCTTAGCAGCGATACCGAGGCTTCCGGCCAAGCGGTCGGAGGTGTCCTCCCTGCCGAGCAGGTGGCGAAACATCGACTTACGGCTGACACCCCATAGCAGAGGCATCCTCTCATCGGGCACAACTGAGCGCCCTGCTGAGAGCAGCGCGAGGTTGTGCTCCAACATCTTGCCGAAGCCGATTCCCGGATCAGCAATCACCACACTTGGATCCACTCCTGCCTCGAACAGGCTAGTCGCAGCATTATCTAGAGAACCTCTGACCTCAACCACGACATCCCCGTATGCAGGGTCGTCCTGCATGTTCTCCGGAAGGCCCTGCATGTGCATGATGCAGATCGGACATCCGCGCTGAGCTACCAAGTCAACCATCTGCGGGTCAGAGAGCGCGGAGACGTCGTTGACCATATCGGCTCCGGCATCAAGCGCCGCTCGTGCAATACTCGCTCTACGGGTGTCGATAGAGATACATATCTCTGGAAGTGCCCGCCTTACGGCCTCGACCACAGGTATTACCCTGCGCTCCTCTTCTTCAGGGCTGACTGGAGATGCACCCGGGCGGGTTGACTCGGCGCCAATATCTATCCAATCCGCGCCGTCATCTGCCATTTTGCAGGCCCTAGCGATAGCCGACTCGCGCGAAACTACTCTAGAGGCTGCGTGAAATGAGTCCGGGGTGATGTTCAGAACCCCCATAATCCGCGGTATTCCCCCGTTTCGGCGGTTTAGCATAGGTCGCCAGTCGGCCATCTTCGCACACCCATCCGACGCATGCTTTATGATGTGACGGAGGGGCAATCCCACGATGGTATTGGGAGATGACTCGCTCGAAGAAGCACCTTCCGCTAACGCGCTCGCTGCTACAGCAGCGGAAACCATCGACGCACCATCGGCCTACAACGTCGAGATGATGGAGTCCATCGTGCAGCGCCTGCGCCCCGAGGATAGGCATCAAATCCGTGACATGATTTCCGAAAGAGGGAGGACGTCCGGAGCTCTCGGTATCGCCTGTTTCCTATTCTGGTGGGTGGCCGTGTCACAGGGTGGCGAATCGTTGGGTGACTCTGATCTTCCCACTTCTATGATTGGCGATTTCAATTATTACAGGCTCACCTTGGTCGTACCTGCAATTACACTCGTCGCCACCATTCTACTGACCATGGGCAGGGAGAAGGGGCAGTCGCTCACATCCAACGCTGGAGGTGCGCTAGCGGTGCTGGCGCTGTTCCTAGTTCTAGAGCCCCTAGGTAGGATGACTCTGTTAGGGGACTTGGATACCCAGGCCGCACTGACGGCCTCAGGACGACTGGCAATTATTGCCACACTTATCCATCTGTCGACCAAGATGGCGGTCGATTCCATACTCCTCGAGTGGGTCAGGGGTTCGATGATGAGTATGGACATCGATGTCCTGACCGAAAGGCAGGATTCGGTAATCGAGGGTCATGCTGATGAGGCACCCCCTCTCGTCTGAGCCCGTGACAGACAGCTCCAGTGCCAGCCTCTCCGTGCTCAGACTTGGCCATAGGCGTGAGCGAGACAAGAGAATCACCTCGCACCTCGGACTGACGGCCCGGGCCTTCGGTGCGGACGAGGTGATTCTGTCAGGGGAGGAGGACCCCTCCGCCCTGGAGACATGGAACTCCGTGACTGAGAGGTTCGGAGGTAACTTCGAGTGCCGCTATGAGGCCAAGCCGATGGGATGGCTGCGGCGCTTCTCCAAGAGTGGCACGATAATCCACCTGACGATGTACGGCCAGCCTTGGAGAGAGGCAGTCCAGAACATCTCCCGAGATGCCCCTGTAGTAGTCGTCGTCGGGGGCACCAAGGTCCCCGGAGAACTGTTCAAGATAGCAGATCACAATGTGTCAATCGGTAACCAACCTCACTCCGAGGTCGCCGCTCTAGCGGTCTTCCTAGAGTCATGGGTGGGCACACTTGACGAGCCGACTAGGTTCGTCGGCGGCGAGATTGAGGTAATTCCTAGTGAGCGCGCGAAGAGGGTTCGGAACAGCACTGATTAGTGAATCTCCTGGCATGTTTCTCTCCCGATTCCTTCTCAAGGATTAAGAGGGGTACTCTAGCAGTATTGCTGATGTCGGGTACGACACCGTCCCGGGGCTTTGTCCCCGGCGCTGGCGTACCGGGGGTGCTCGACCCTCCTTCTTTCACTGATGCAGCCGATTTGCTTCTTGAACCAGCAGAGCGTCAGCAGGCAAGTGGCGCGGCAGGATTACTGTTGCTCGCCGACGGTACTAGGTACGAAGGTAGGCTGTTCGGGTCCGAAGGCATCGCACAGGGAGAGCTGGTGTTCACCACCGGGATGTGCGGCTACCAAGAAAGCCTGACCGACCCGTCCTTCGCCGGGCAGGTCTTGACCTTCACGTGGCCACTCTTAGGCAACTACGGCATCCTCCCTGGAATCTCCGAATCCTCGGGCGTGCACCCACGTGGGGTCATCTGCAGACAGCTGATGAAGACCCCTGATCACCGAGACTCAGTTGGCAGCGTGCATGAGTTTCTCGCTGCTCACGGTGTACCCGGAATCGAGGGAGTGGACACACGCGCGCTGACGCGCAGGGTTCGCGAGCATGGCACCGTGCTGTGCGTCTTCGGCCCCACGGAATGTGCCACTGAGATGAAGAAGATCCTCACTGAAATGGCGCCTCCCGATTCTGACGATTTGGTGGCCTCAGTGACTAGGGCCGATGCAGTTCTGCTCAATCAGGGGGCACAGGATGAAGATGGAAACTCTCTCCCGCGTCTCGCCGCTATGGACTGCGGTATCAAGCACAACATCCTGCGTGAGTTGTGCCGGCGTTTTGAGGTCATCTGGTGCCCCGCCTCAATGGATTTCGACACTCTCGTTTCTGAATGGCGCCCAGATGCCCTGTTTGCATCCAACGGACCGGGCGACCCTGCTCATCCAGGTGATGCTACCTCGGCGCGAGAATCCCTAGCCGCTGCTGTGCGCGCTGACATGCCGGTGATGGGAATCTGCCTCGGCCATCAGTTGATGGGACTGGCAGCTGGTTTGCACACCTACAAGTTGCGCTACGGTCACAGAGGTGCAAATCAGCCCGTGGTTGACCTGCAAACTGGCAGAGTATACATCACCAGTCAGAACCACGGCTTCGCGGTAGAGGACCCCAACAAGGGCATGCTTGCCCCGCATCCAAGTGGAGTACGCTCCGAGGTCGGTGAGAATACTCTGGAGGCGGACTTTGAAGTACGTCACATTAACGCCAACGACCGCACTGTCGAAGGACTTGATCTCGTCGGAAAGCCGGCATTTACTATCCAGTTCCATCCCGAGGCCTGCCCTGGCCCTCACGACGCCTCTCCGTTGTTTGACCGCTTCTCTGAAATGGTGGCCGATTACTTAGCAGGTTACCAGAGGGCCGTAGTCAAAGGGGGTGGACGCTGATGCCACAACGCGAAGACATCAGCAAGGTAGTCATTCTCGGAAGCGGACCGATTCGCATCGGTCAAGCTGCTGAATTCGACTTCTCCGGCTCGCAGGCCTGTAGGGCACTACGTGCGGAAGGGTACGAGATCGTACTAATCAACTCCAATCCTGCAACCATACAGAACGACCCTGAAATGGCCGACCGCATCTACATCGAGCCATTACTCCCAGAGGTCGTCAAGCGTATCATGGAGATCGAGCAGCCCGATGCTCTTCTAGCAGGAATGGGCGGGCAGACCGCTCTCAACATCGCCGCAGCACTGGCCCACGACGGCTCGCTCGATGAGTTGGGCGTCGAACTCATCGGCTGCAACCTCACGGCAATTGATGAAGCCGAGGACCGAGACTTGTTCAAGAAAGTGTGCGAGGAGATTGATTTGCCTGTTTGCAAGGCGATAGCCTGTGACTCAATCGAGCAGGTCCTTGAGTCCGTTGACCAGCTCGGTGGCTACCCTCTGCTCATCAGGCCGGCATTCACCCTAGGTGGGCTAGGGGGCGGCACTGCTTACAACACGGGCGAACTGGTTGAGATAGCGAGTCAGGGCATCCTGCACTCGGCGATAGGGCAGGTGCTCATCGAGGAGAGTATCCTCGGTTGGCAGGAGCATGAGTATGAGGTGATGCGCGATGGCGCTGACAACGCCATCATAGTGTGCACCATGGAAAACCTCGACCCAATGGGTGTCCACACCGGTGAGTCCGTCGTGGTCGCCCCCCAACAAACTCTCTCAGACAGGGATCACCAAGTCCTGCGCAACGCAGCACTCAAGCTAATCAGGAGGCTGAATATCAAGGGCGGATGTAATGTGCAGTTCGGATTGAAACAATCCACTGGTGAGTACCGTGTCATTGAGGTCAACCCACGAGTCTCACGTTCCTCGGCCCTTGCATCCAAGGCAACCGGGTATCCAATAGCTAGGATGGCAGCGCTCATCGCTGTCGGCTATACGCTTGACGAGCTTCCGAACCCAATCACCGGCGAGGGGACCACGGCAGCCTTTGAGCCAACTCTCGACTACTGCGTGGTCAAGATACCACGCTGGCCCTTCGACAAGTTCCGCACCGCCGATCGCACCATAGGAACCTCGATGAAATCCACCGGGGAGGTGATGGCCATAGGGCGTTGCTTTGAGGAAGCCTTCCTCAAGGCGTGGGCTAGCCTAGAGTACGACCAGCCTCATCCGAGGCCACTGACAATGGCCGATGCATCAGGAGGTGAATCGATGGATGAGCGAGCCTTCGAACCGCTTCCCGAGGCCCTACTCGAGGATTGGCTTAGGGTGCCCACTGACAGGCGTATGGGTGCCCTGTTCGAGGCCTTCCGTCGTGGCTACTCAATAGAGGATGTACGCGACATGTCAGGAGGAATCACACGATGGTTCCTGCACCGTTTCGAGAACATGGCCGCTATCGAGACGGAGATTCGTGCGGCTGGAGAGATCGGCCTCCCTCCAGCAGAAGTGCCCGAGGCTGAGATGAGGCTGTGGAAGGGGGCCGGCTTCACTGACTTGCACATCGCCGACGCATTGGCTGGATTCCCTGCCAGTGGCTTCAAGCTTCTATCCGAGGGGGCCAACGAGTTCGCAGTCACCCGAAGGCGCCACCAACTGGGCGTGCACCCCGTGTTCAGGATGGTTGACTCGTGCGCAGCCGAGTTTGCTGCCGTCACTCCGTATTACTACACAACCTACGAGGGTGGTTCGACTCCCCTAGGCATCGACTACGTTCCCGGGCTAGAAGAGTCGCTGAAACAGAGGATAGTGGTCATCGGGTCAGGCCCTATTCGCATAGGCCAGGGCATCGAATTCGACTACGGCTGCGTCCACGCTGTTGGTGCGATACGAGATCTTGGTCACGAGGCTATCATCATCAACAACAACCCGGAGACTGTATCTACTGATTTCGACACGAGTGATAGGCTGTATTTCGACCCGTTGACGTTGGAAGCTGTCTCCGAGATACTTCTCAGAGAAAGGGCTCACGGTATCCTTCTACAGTTCGGTGGGCAGACCGCCATCAACCTTGCACTGCCCCTTGCAGACAACCTCGCCCACCTCTCGACGCTAGGACTCCACCTGATGATGGAGGGGACTACGCCCGACACAATCGACGAGGCCAGCGACCGCGAGCGCTTCGAGGCCTTCGCAGTCCGAAATGGTCTGAGGATGCCAAGAGGTTCGACTGCGAGCACACCAGATGGAGTCAGGAAGGCGGCCCACGAGATCGGTTATCCTGTGCTGATACGCCCCTCCTACGTCCTTGGCGGCAGAGGGATGGAGATACTCTCGAACGACAAGCAACTAGAGGCCTACATGGAAGAGGCATATCTCGCCTCCGATCGTCCACTGTTAATCGACGAGTACCTCGGCAACGCCATCGAGCTTGATGTAGACGCGGTGTGTGATGGCGAAGAAGTGCTGGTAGGTGCCATAATGGAGCATTTGGAAGAGGCAGGAATCCATTCAGGAGATTCTACCTGTTTCATCCCCCCTCAAAACATTCCCGCGCACCTGCTGGCCGAGGTCGAGGACTGGACAAGAATAATTGGACTAGAGCTCGGCATCAGGGGCTGCTACAACATACAGTTCGCCATTCGCGACGAGGTGCTTCACGTACTCGAGGTCAACCCGAGAGGCTCGCGCACCTTCCCGTTCGTCGCCAAGGCCACTGGCGTGCCACTGGCCCGAATAGCAGCGAGGCTCGCACTGGGTGAAAAGCTCAGTGAGCTCAACGTTCCTGAGCCGCAGACCGAGGCGGTCTGCGTCAAGGCACCAGTCTTTCCATTCATCAAACTGCGAGGTCTCGACCCCGCACCTGGTCCAGAGATGAAGTCCACAGGCGAGGTGATGGGCTCTCACGCAAGACCTGCTGCGGCCTACCTCAAGGCAAGGCTCGCTACCGAGTTGCCTGTACCTGTTGAAGGAGGAGTCTACATCACCGTCAAGGATGGAGATAAATTAGCCATAATTGACGAGGCTCGCAGACTGCAGGAGATGGGTTTCACGCTCTATGCGACACGCGGCACCGCACACGTCCTGCGAGATGTTGGTGGACTAGAAATCCAAACCTGCTACAGAATCGCCGAGCGTCGTAGCCCAGATGCCCTAGATCTGATGCGCCAGGGTAAAATTCACCTCGTCATCAACACGCCGCGCTCGACCGGAGGGGCGGTACTCGACGGGAACATGATGCGTAGACTCGCAGTAGAACTCAACATACCATTTGTAACCACAATGGCAGGGGCCCACATGGAAGTCGAGGCAATTGACGAGGCGATGAAGGGCATGCCAGAGCCAAGGCTTCTGAAGATAGGCTCACTTTGAATCAGAGAGTAGGGATTACGATGCCCCCTTAGCCCTATGATTCAAGACGGGGAGCCTAGTTCCGATTTCATGAAAGCCGAATACTTGGACATGGCAGTCAGGATGGCGAGTGAGGGAAGTCAACCGCTAAGGGAAACTATCAGACATTCACGCCAATTTTTGAGAGGAGTTACTGATTTCGATAATCATGGAAACTACGCTTGGAAGAAGGGAGATTATGCAAAGAATTCCTATGAATTCAGTGAGAATGCATGGCCTCATAGAGAGTTAAAAAATTACAACAAGGTACTGCATGGGGAACACATAATTCCCTTGAAGATGGTATTCGATAGGTGGTTAGAACTGATTGATGCGGGCTATTCTCTCGGGCAACAACGGTCTTTCTTGGAAAGGCATTTGATTGTAGTGTGGATTACTATCGCCGAGCAGCAACGACTGGATCGTGAGCTAGGTTTGCGCACAAAGATGCCAGAAGGATGGAGTTGGGGTGACGATACTCATGCGCGGCTAAGGGTAGCCGGAATCAACCCTATGTGTAATATAGGGTAGTGAATGAAAGGGCCCACTGAAAGCCCATAGATTGGCGAAACCCAATCGCATGGGTCTGAGCAGGAGCCCTCTGGCTCGTCTGTTAATCGTTTTAATCGCAGTAGCGAAACCCAATCGGGCCAACCATAAACCTTAAATATTATGACGCGCATTTATTTTGCTCTACTAAGTGAGTGATACTATGGAGATGATTGAATGATACCAAACAGAGATGAAGAGAGATTGACTGTCGTAAACGTGGTCGCCTCCACCAGAGTGGCGGAGGAACTCGACCTACCTGACATAGCCATCCAACTGAACTGCGAGTACGAGCCCGAGCAATTTCCGGGTGTCGTCTACAGGGTCAAGGACCCAAAACTCGCCATCCTAATGTTCCGGTCCGGACGCGCGGTTTGCACTGGCGGTAAGAACCAGAACAACATCGAGGTTGGAATCGAGATGATGACGAAAGACCTGCGTGCTGCAGGGATAGAAACATGGGATCTCAAGGATGTCGAAATCGAGGTCCAGAACATGGTCGCCACCTACTCTCTGTTCTATCCCGAGGACTACGGCGGCATGGCTCGGATGGACGACAATAATACCCGCGTTATCGACACTGCCGACGGCGGTATTCGCGCAGCCACCGACGCGGAGGTAAAGGCCATGGGTAGCGACGACGAGGATCCTCGCATCCGCGGCATCCGCGAGGGCGAGCCTTTGGCTGCGCTTCCACGCAAGTTGAATCTGAACAATCTCACCTTCCACCTGCCGTTCGACAAGGTCGAGTACGAGCCCGAACAGTTCCCAGGGCTGATCTACAGACTCGATTACCCCAAGGTCGTCTGCCTGATATTCGGCAGCGGCAAGATGGTGATTACCGGCGCCCGCGCCAAGAGCGAGATCCTCGAGGCAGTCCAGTTTATCCAGGACGAATTGGCGGATCTACTGTAGAGAATCTGCATAATCGCAACGGACCCCCATCCGACCGCGGGCCTGCCTGATGGGGCATGGAATCCGAGGAGAAATGGGGGGAGCCGTCGGACGCCGAGCTCGAGACCCTGATAGAGGACCGGCTTGCAGAGGGACCCCTCGATAGTGAACCGATGACGATGAGGCCCCCTCTTACCAATCGTCCTAGTCCTGTTTGGCTTTGCGTTCCTGTTCTGGGCCTTCTGGTTCGGATGAACTCATGGCAGACCCAGTCGATTAACCCCCTCTTTTATATAGTATGACCACAAAGTATAAATACTTGGTGCCTCTTCCTCTAATGGTATGCTAACCGAGAATGAATATTTTAACTTGACAATGCCTGATAACGAACGCCCTATTTCAGGATTCTACTGGGGTTGGTGCCGCCAATATGGCAACGACCTTAGTTGGCAGGGAACTTATGATCAATATACATCCCTAGAGGTATGTCCTTGGTGTCATGGGACCCATACTTGCGACGTAGGTAGAGTTGTTCCTCTTCTAAACCCTGAGGAAATAGAACATGACTTAGATGAAAATGGACACCGCCCTGATGAAGTGAATGTTTACCCAGGAGTTCCTGGAGATTTCCGCCCTATTGTTTACATTTATCTTGATGAACTTCCACCTGACCGAAGTTGGGCCGATATAATTAGGAATAGACAAATGCGTCATATTGCAATGCGCCAACACACAACCGAAGTTCACTTCTTTGCCCGTACCCGTGGGAGTATGTCTTGGCAGCTAAGTGATACACGCAATGTAATGACACAAAGTATCACAAATTGGTTGCGCTTTACAGATCCCAGTTTTGCTGGAGTAATTACATTCCGTACACGTGATGGTCGAATCAACAGGAGATATTGAGGTGAATATATGCACATGTGCCGTGAATGTAGGATGCCAACATCCGGATCAGTTTGTCACCGTTGCCGAGAGAGGCGAGACAACACCTGTCGTCGCTGCTCTAGACGTTTGAGGCCTTCAAACACATCTAGAGCTAACCGTTTGCATTGTGTTTGGTGTGAGGGTGAGCAATGATTCGTCGTCGTAGAGGTTCAAGGCGTCCTCCTTGGGGTGTGGATTTTGGTCTAATCATGGCCCTCGTTGAGCGTGAATTTGGAGAAGAAAATGTTGTGGCAGTTCAAAGATTCATGCCGGCAGCATCCTCTCTTTATCCCGAATGGGTGATGGTGCTTACCTCTGATGAAGAGCATCCAATAATGTTCAGAATCGATCTGCCGAGAGAAAATAGGTCAACAGAAGATTGATTAGAAAAAGGAGCAAGTGAGTAATATGACTGTAGGCAATCCCGGAAACGAATCATATCAGCACCTCCCCGATTTTCCAGCCAGACGGATCCTTGTGGAGAAGCAGTTAGGGGGATATGATCGTGCATCTTACGACCCTTCAACACCTGCAGATCAGATTTACAAGGGCCCCGGCGATAAAACAGGAGATTTTACCAAGGATCTTAGTCAGGGTACTTTGGGGGATTTCCTTGAGAGCCCCCGACAATTCTGGTTGAGATTCAATGGTGCCTTTGCTGCCAAACTTTCCAGTGCGAGCTTTACCATCAACGGACGCATTGGCACATTGGCTGAGGCATCAACCGATGCCATTCGGGCATCTGGTACCCGAGCAACTGTTGGTTCTATTCCTTTTTTTGTGGGTACTCCTCTTGAGAACATGTATCCGTGGGTTCACCCCACTGATCCCGATTTCTTTGGTGATTTATGTGGCCGTCATCCACATAATGAGTGGAGGCACGCTCGAACTCGGGGGATTCTGTATCAGCGTTCTGTTGACCCATATCCTCGTTTCAATGTGTATGGGATGCCGGATGACATCTTTGAGTTCACTGATGATGAGGGTCAGCCATGGTTGGTCATCATTGATTACAAATCGACCAGTTCATCTTCTATTCCACCGGATGCTTCCACCCCATCAAAATGGGAGGATAAAATTGACAATTGGTGGAATCCAAGACATACTTCAGGGAAGTTCCATCGTGGGTATATCAGACAACTAGAATTCTATGCTTGGTTGATGGAGAGAATAGTAGCGCGCGAAGGGCTACCTCATAGGATACATCCTGTCGGACATCATATCGTATTCAATGCGGGCCATAACGGTCAGACTGATTTTACGAGTGGAGTGAATCTTCAGTTACAGAGTGCCCATCTTGAATTACCACTGGATTGGAGCTGGGTCGAGCCTACGATTGATTTGGCCATCGAATGTATTCTCGATCCTAATCTTCCTCCGAAGCAACCGTTGTTGAACCCTCCAAATGCTAAGACCGGAGCTCCTTCTAATACAGCGAAGTACCATAATTTTGATGTAATGGATAATCGATATGAATGGATGATGAACAATCACCCTGGATCGTGGCCATGATTATTTTCATTTATGAAAATAAAGAGGTGAAAGGATGGCGACAGAAAAAAAACTTACCACAAAGGACCTCAAACAGTTGAAAAAAAAGTTGAAAAAAAAGTTGAAAAAAAAGTTGTCCATCGAGGAAGATCCTTTCAATGATATATTGTTGAAAAAACGCCAACAAAATTTGAAGATAAGTAAAAATTATCCTATCGATAAAAAACTTACAAAAACCGACGATGTGGAGGACATTGTAAAAATTAGGAAGAAATATCCAGACAATTATAAGGAATGGAAAGTTGAGAAAAAGAATGTCTATGGGAAAAAAAAAGGTCTTAAAATCGCAGCACTAAGGCCAGGCAAAGAGGCACACAAGAAATATAAAGCAAACAGTTACTATGGCTATGGGAAAAATGGTAAATCAACGGCCACGAAGAAGGAGCCAGTCAAGTGCAATGAACACGATTTTCTTCCCGTTATATTAGATAAAAATAAGAATATCGCACGTAGAGTTGAATATCAAACTCACCAGGCATGGCGTAATACCCTGAAAAAAGACGATTTGATTGATTTTTGTGAGAAAGACGGAATGATTCCCTATTTTGAAAAGACGACATTAATTAAAAATATCACTAAGCGGGCCAAAACCAAAGCTACTTTACTAAAATTGAGTGGAAGAAGAAGTTCGAAATGGAAGAAGGCCGAATTGGAAGAATTTGCAAAGAAACGTTTAGCAGCCAAGGATGACCTCAAAATTCGAAAAATGGCGGACATACACCTTCCAAGGGATTCCCGATACAAAACAGCACCAGATTTGAAAAAAATAGAGTTCAAAAATCCAGATCCCAAGATTAATCGTTACACGCCTTGGACTTTAGAGCATCTTGCATCAGGATTAGAGAAACTCAAATATACAGATGAAGGAAAGGTAGCTCTTGAAATCATAGGCAGCCTGTTAGTTCGAATGGCATATATGCTCGATCACGAGCAAGAAAATGTGAAGGGGTTATACGAATTACAAATACCCCCAGAAGCATTGAAAGCCCTCAAAAAACTCCTCCCTAAAGGCCGCCTCATTGTTGTTCGTAACAAAGTGAAGGAAGATGATGAATCAAAGGATGAGGATGAAGATGACTACATTGATGTGGATGCTTTGCTATATTTCTTGGACCTGTTGAGTAACAATGAGGATATCAAATCCGATTGGAAAGGGCACAAAAAACTACAAAACCAAGACGATATGAAACATACACCAATCGGGCGTGTTAACACATTACTCACATATGCAACCTTCATCGCACTTTTCATTAATCCAGATGGTAATATGTTTTCAAAGACTTTATTCCAATATAATCGTACTCAGAATGATCCCCAGAAGCTTGAATTCTATCAAGAAAACTTCGGATTCTTGTAGCCGTGAATCTAACTCCAATCGCAGGGGTACCCTTCCGATTACAGGTGGATGGATGGGTCTAAGCAGATACCCATCTATTCTCCACCTCACTGTTGGTAGGTTTAACTAGCCTCACAACCGATTGGAGTTGGGGGAGGACATGAGTGCCGAAGGAGTAACCCGGATGTTCGAAACGGGCGCCACCCCAACAGATATCGCCAAGAGATATCCAGAATACTTCATTCAGCACCACGCTGGGATTGAGAGACTTTGGGAGACGCTAAACAAGAGGGAATGGCGGCCGTTCGAATAGCCGGCGTTCCTACCGTCAATCGCAAGGGTACCCTATGTTTCACTGATTAGAGACAGGAGATGTTCCAGGTCCATCTCAGCCATCAGCGAGGACGCCTTGGGGCCGTGGTTCTTGCCGAGAATAATCCAATACAGGGCTACGTAAGCCTCCCTGCCTCCGATTCCGGCTCCGGCCGCCACTGATCTGATACAATTCCCAATCGCCTGGTCAGTCCATTCGCAATTTTCAAGCGAACTGCCCAATGCGGACAGGAACTGTCTGTGTTCGTCGGTCAGATGGACACGCACCCCCTCACTCACGCCTGACTGCACTTCAATCCGTCCAGAATCGGGAAAGTGCGCCCCGTCGACCCAGTTTCGCATCCGACGCAACCTACCGATCAGAGTATCTCCAGATTCTCCCTCTAGATGACCCGAATTTCGAAGGGAATCCCAGACGTCGTCATCATTTGATTTGATTTGAGCGAGCATTGAGAGATGACGGAAAGAAACTCCTGCTACGGAGCCAGCGGGGTCCGTACCTCTCCCGACCTGACTTAGCCTCAGTGCACCGAGTTGGGTGTCACGCGCTATCTGCTGACGGCGAGACAACTCTTCGTCCGAGCCGCTTGGGGGGTCTGCGACCAGACGCTCGTACTCGTCAGCGGTTTGGAACAGGGCTGGCCCGGTGTCGAAGTCTATGTGCCGACCGACCTTGCTGCGTGCGATGACGTAGCGCATAATCTCAGGAGGTACAAGGGCGAGCGCGTCCATAGGTCCAACCGTCAGGCCAGTCGAACTAGACATCGGCCCCATGCCCTTCAACTGAATCCACTCATAGACTAACTTGTGAGGTGGCTGGCTACCCAACATCTCGCAAATTGGTATTCCGGTGTCGTAACTTCCTCCTGCCGCACCGTGGTCCTTTCCAGCTGGCTCACAGGTGATGCCATGGATTCCCCATTTGGCAGCCCAGTCGACTCTCCAGGGCAGCTTGCCCTGCGCAGTTCTGATGTCCGCAGTTCCCTCGACACCGTGGCTATCGACCCAGTGAACGTGAGGATGCTCGTATCCAGTGACGCTGACTCCATCGATGCTGCCGTCCGAGCCTAGGGGGTTGTACGGAAACCAGTCTTCTGGTACCTCCCTGCCAGAGACTTCCTCGATTACCCGGCGTATCTCGTTCTTCTGCTCGATGGACGAGTGAATCTTGTCAGCGAAGGCACCACTCTCGTAGGTTTGGTGGTTCATTACCACCTCAGGCTCAACGCCTATCTCCTTGAGTGCAGCTAGGAATGGTGCGAGGAAATGGTCAGCATAGTTGCCACCATCTGGATTTGGCTCTCCGTCTGGCCCGGGTGCCGGTATGTAGGCCAGTGGGTGGCCGATGTACTGCTGGTAGGCGGGTGAGAGGAAGTCGTAGACCCTGCGAAGAGGGTCCATTGAGTCAACGATGAAGATATATCGCGATTCCATGCCAGCGTCGAGGCAGGCCCGATGAATCATCTCGGCAGTCAGAATCTCCCGCAGGTGGCCGACGTGGAACTCTCCCGAGGGTGTGATTCCCGAAGCGATGACCTGCGAACTGTCTCTGTTCTGCAACGTCTGCGCGGTATGGTCCGCCCAGTGCATTCGATTCCCTCAGACTGTGACTACTCTGACCAGTCCACGGAGGGGCACGCCCTCAAGCTCGTTGTTGTTCGACTTGTTGGCGAGCACCATGCAGAGTTTGACGTCAGCTCCAGCTGACCTGAGGTTCCTGATGGTCTTGCGCATCGTGGTGCCGGAGGAGACAACATCATCGATCACTACGACGCGCTTTCCCGCTACGCCGGCGAAGACCTCGGAGAGGTGACCCCCCTCATCTTCGTCAAGACTCCTGCTGATTGAGAGGTCAAGATCCATCTGCCCTGCTATGGCCTGGGCGAAGGCAATTCCGTTGAGGCTGATACCTACTATCGCATCGACCTCATCACCTATCTCTTCCTCGATTATGTCGACGAAGATGTAGGAGGCTGCTTCTATCCTGCCGGCCTTGACCGCAATAGATCTCCAACCTACCTGGATGTCGGAAGGACGGTCCTCTGTGGCGACTCCGCTCGAGGATAGCCACTGGATGGTGGTCTGAGATAGAGAGAGCTCGTCCGCTATCTGTTGGGTGTTCAGACCCTTGTTGCGGAATGCGTCCACCTTGCCCCGCAACTCATCTACACTCAGTGGCATCAAACCGCCCCACCGCTGGCTATCTATGAACTCACCGGGGGAAGAATACGAGTAAATACTGACTTTGGGGCGCTAGAAGCGCCCGGTACTGCCGAAACCGCCCTCTCCACGCTCAGTTTCACCAAGGTCCTCAAAGTCGACTTCACGGAAACCGACTTCTGGTATCGGAGAGATTAGCATCTGGGCAATCCTCTCCCCTGCCTTGACAGTGTACGAGTCGCCCTCTCCTATCCAAGTCATCAGCACGAACAGCTCGCCACGATAGTCAGCGTCTATGGTGCCGATGCTGTGAGGGAGAATGAGTCCCTTGGAGCCGAGTGAGGATCGCGCCCTCACCTGCCCCTCGTAGCCAACAGGTATGGCGACGTGTAGCCCCGTTCGGAGCTTCATGCTCTGTCGAAACGGCACAATCGAGTCCTCAAGGGCATACAGATCCCACCCGGCAGCGTGCTCGCTGCCCCGAGTTGGCAGTCTCGCGTCGGGGTGGGTACGAGCCACCTTGACCTGAAGTCCCTCCTCCACGGGTTTCGTGCGCCGTTCTGGTCTTTGACCGTTCGCAAGAGGCCGATGACCCCCGGTGGGGTGAAAAGGGGGCCCTGATTCGGCAGGCCGATGGCCGACTACGACTATGATGTTCTGATCGACCGTGCGCGTGAGCGCATACCAAAAGGCATCAGCGAACGATCTCGTTGGACCATGCCCGAGCCGGACATACTCATTGAGGGCAGCCAGACCATCCTGCGCAACTTTGTAGATATCGTCAACGCGATGGACCGCGATGCTAACCACGTCTACCAGTTTCTGCTCAACGAGCTCGGTACTTCGGGTACGCGCGAGCAAGCCCGTGTGTTGTTCAAGGGGCGGGTCCCTCCCGTTCGAATCAAGGAGAAACTGGTTGCTTACGTCAAGGCGTTCATCCTGTGTGGCCAGTGCCGCGCTCCCGACACCCGCTTCATCAAGGAGGGCCGGACCAGCCTGCTGAAGTGTCAGGCATGCGGCGCTACACGCCCTGTACGACTGTGATTGGCCCACAGTTCTCCAACAGGCGTAAATCACGAGAAGTCGAGGAGGACCTTTCCCCGGTTCTTCCTGTCGTGGATGTGCTTCTGAGCTTCTGCCACCTGCTCAAACCTCCAAACAGAGTCTATAACTGGGTCAATCTGTCCCCTGAGGAGCATCCCTGAGAGTGCCTCAAGGTGGCCTCGGAACACTGACTCGTCGTCTAATAGTCCCATGTGGACTCCGAAAACAGCCTTGTTGGAACTCATCATCTTTAGTGGGTCGAAGCGCGGCGTTGATGCCCACATCTTGAGGGCTGTCAGAGTCGACTTCTTGTCTCCCTTTACTGCAGCCGAGGCGCCAAAGAAGTACAACTTGCCACCACGGCGCAGTGCCTTGTAGGAACGCATCACGTGGCTTCCTCCGACCGGGTCGATAGCGTGGTGAACTCCCTTGCCTCCGGTATTGTCCTTGCACACATCTACGAAGTCCTCGGCCTCTCGGTCTACGAAGCGCATCCCCATTGACTCGACGAACTCTTTCTTGGGCGATGAAGCCGTACCTACCACTAGGGAGGTCCCGTATGCTTGGCAGATTTGAGCCACCGCAGTCCCCACTCCTCCTGCAGCATGGTGGACGAGTACTGTGTCTTCTTTGGAGAGGTTGCCTAGGTGCACAAGCATGTGGTATGCAGTCCCATAGGTTACGGGAATTGCAGCTGCTTGGTCGAACGAGATTGCATCCGGCAGCGGTATCACCCGGCTCGCATCCAGTGCGATCTGCTCGGAGTAGCCTCCGAAGCCAGTCATCGCCAGTACTCGGTCGCCAGATTGTAGGTCTTCGACATCATCTCCGACTTCGATGACTTCCCCGGCTGCTTCATAACCCGGAGTGAAGGGAAATTCGGGGTTGGAACCGTACAGTCCCTGGCGCATCATCAGGTCAGCGAAATTGATTCCAGCTCGGTGGATTCGGACAGTGACCTGTCCGGGCCCTGGCACCGGGTCATCGACCTCTACGATTCTAATCGAGTCGACCCCTCCGACCTGTGGATAGATTACCTTACGCAATTAATCACCCATTAGGTACTCACTGGCAACCTTGCCGCCACTGAGGTGCTCCAGTATCCGCCCCAGTCCCTCATTATCGTTTGGAAGAGTGTACCATGTTCCTTCTGGATAGATTACGCATGACGGCCCCCTCTCACAGTTGTCTAGGCATCCAGCTTTGTTCACACGCACATCATCCAGTCCTTCGGCCCTAGCGGCGCGCTTGAGACGAGTCAGGATATCGAGTGAGTGTTTGGCAGCGCAGCAGCCGCGGGGATTCTCCGAAGGGCGCTCGTTGGTGCATACGAACACGTGCATCCTGAACTTGTGCGACATATCCTCACTTATTTCCTATCGAATTTAGCCGCGAGTACGAAGTCGGACTCGGTGAGTCCGTTGATCTTGTGCGTCCATATCTTTGCCTTCACTCGCCCCCATCCCAACTCGAAGTCAGCGTGGTGGCCCTGCTCCTCACAAATTGTCCCGGCTGAGTTGGTGAAGACCAGCGCCGAGACGAAATCAGGAAAGGACCATTCGCGCTCTAGATGGTGGCCGTCTACAACCGACCACCCATCGTGGATGTGGGAAATTAGCTCGGTCCTCTCGGCCTCGCTAAGAGGAGGGGCCCCGCCTTCACAGGGGGCACAGTTCTTCGATGCGAAGTCTGTCATCCCTCAGCTCCACAGGTGACTGTCGTCACTGCCGTCGGCGCTGCGCTCGGCTTCTTCATGCATGTTAGATCGGCGACGTATGTCTTCCTTCTCAAAGGTCATGAGTTCCCTGTCTTCGATATAGGATTGACGTAGGTGAGTGACCAAGCGGACCTCCACTATCACGTCTCTCGCAATAGAACGGAACTCACCGTTCTCATCAAGAATTTCGACCGCGCTCCTCGAGGTCCCAATGAGCATCCCTCTCACCCAAGGGTCGGCTTCACCGGGAAGCGCTCTGACATCGAGCAGCACCTCGATAATGTCGTCTTTCCTTAGCCCGGACTTGCGGTTGATTAGAGGTCCGTGGAAGACGTCGTTCAGGTCTGTGAGGTCGGGCGAGCCGTATTGTTCGTGGATTTGTCTAGCCCAGCCGGGCATATCATCGATTCTATTGCCTCTGCGTTCTGCTGTCATGGCTGTGCGCAGGAGTGGTGATAGAAAAGGAGTCGGATTGCCTTTCATCGGACCTATGGCCCGAACTGGTGGCTTGAAGTGGGATGGTAGAAGCCGCAGGGTCCGAGGAGAGCCCATGGCATCGGTAGACTGGCGTCACATCCCCACGGTTCTGTATCCGCAGGAGATTCTCGACAAGGCGTTCAGCAGAGCCAGCAAACAGTCCGATCTGGTCGAAGATCCTGACAAATACCACAGGGTGCGCAAGCAGATGGACCGGATGGTGCAGTCTGCCGCAGACGTCATCAGCACCACGCTGCTGAAGTGGGTTAGCCGGTGGCCGAGCCTAAACTCGCTTTCGGAGTTCGACCAGGCCTTAATCGACGCTGCTGTCGGCAATGACGAGTACCGCAAGACCCTCGGGACAATTCAATGGGCTGCTGAGCAGGTCCGCAAGATAGCCGGCGAGACTCAAAGGAGAATACTGAGGATGCGCAGTATAGAGGGTTTCCACGATGCCCGAAGACACGCATACGGCAGATTCTCCTCAATCCTCGACCAAATATCGCCACAGATACTGTGGTTAGGAGAGGCCCGCAATATCCTGCGCGAATTGCCCTCATTGGATTCGGCAGAGCCTTGCATTGTGGTAGCCGGAGCTCCAAACGTCGGTAAGTCGGCGCTGATTACCGCCCTGTCGAGCGGAGAGCCTGAAGTTGCAGCCTATCCTTTCACGACCAAGCAACTCCACCTTGGGCACTTCGAGCACCGCAGGAGGGCTTACCAGATGGTGGACACGCCCGGTCTGCTGGACAGGCCAATGGTCGAACGCAATCGAATTGAGCTGCAGGCCATCGCGGCGCTCGAGCACACCGGAGATGTGCTTTTGTTCCTAGTCGACGCTACAGAAGGAAGCACTTCCCCGCTCAATGAGCAGGAGCACCTGCTCACAGATGTCAGGCAGTTGATGTCCGAGCGTCCGATGATAGTCATCCACAGCAAGAGTGACATCCTGAAGAATCCTCCTGAAGGCGCCGAGACCCTAATCAGCGCGCAGACAGGAGATGGTCTCGAGGAGCTCCGTACGAGGCTAATCGAGACGATAGGGGCGGACGAGATAATCGATCCATTGAGCCTGCCTGAGAACTGGCACAGGGACGAAGAATAATCACTCGACTTGCCAGTGGTGTCCGCATACTGTGCAGTATAACTTGTAGCCGCCTATCGAAGGAGGGAGTCCTGAGACATCGATCGCAGTTCCACAGAGTGCACAGTTGTGGGCTCGCATAGTTACTGCACCCCTCTCCGGTTCTTCAACAACACTGATTTCAGGTTAGGCTTCCTTGAAGCGCTTCCAGACTCCCATAATCCTCTCGTGCACAAACATCTCCCCAGATCCAGCGAACAGCAGAATCGCTACTAACGCCAGCAACACTTCGGCCACTGGGTTCAAGGATATCTCAGGAGTAATGGTGACCAACTGCTTGCCGCCGATCCCCGAGGTGTCGGTGCTCGCCGTCGTGAATCTGTAATCACCAGGCTTGAGGTCAAACACGAGCGAACCGCTCCTCTCGTTGCCGCCTCCAGCGATGAAGTCGAAATCATCGGCAGTACAGGTCGTGAGTCCATTGGAATCGGGCTCGCAACCGCTCGGCGGTGGACTGGCGATGACCCCTATCCAGCTGCTGTCGGACTGGTTCCACTTGATGGTAAGCTCGATGTTGAGCAGCATGAAAGCGGTCGGTGAACTAAGGTCCTCACTGGTCATCCCTACCGGGCATCCGGCGGCATCATCGGTGCACGGAACTAGAGGAATGTTGGTACGGCTAGATTCTAGCGTCGGCCCATACAGGCTTACTATTAGCAAGAGGGTACAGATGACACCTATCACTGCTGGTAGCACCGAAAGAATGCGAATCATCATCGGTATGTCACCCCCCTAGCATCCCGACTCAACCTGTCCCCCCCATGACCTGCAGCATCACTAGCAGTATTGCTATACCCGGGAACAAGTAGAGCATCACAGTCAACCTCTTCCTCGACGACTCCCTTTTCTGCTGCTTCTCAGAGCATTCCGTATCGGAACAGATAGGAGGATCCGCGTTGAGAGGAATGGGGGCCCAGCAAACTGAGCAGTGTCGATGGTCATCGGCCACGAACTCTCGGCGCTCCCGCGCTCGCCGTTCACTGTCCCGCTGGCGTTTTGCAGCTTCGCGGGCTTCGCCAGCGGTTCTCTGAGCCGCTTTCTGAATCTTCTCCCTCCGGCTCATTCGACCACCGTTCCTCCGAAGTCCCCGCCCTCGATAGCGGTGCGAATTGATTCGGGTTTCCTCCCATCTAGTATGCACAGTGGCATTCCTGCGTTGGCAGCTGCGCTCGCCCCCATTGGGTCGACAACCTGGGAAGGTCCGGCACGAGAGTGCTCGGCCGGGCCGACTATGGCCTGCAGTTGGGAGTGGGTGAGCCGATCGTGAGCCACGGCATCGGGGTCTGTATTAGGATCTGATTCGTGAACCTTGGCTACGTTGGTCGCGATGACACAGCGCTCGGCACCTACAGCTACAGCCAGTCTGATGGCGACCGCGTCAGTAGTGTGGCCCGGGCGCGTCCCACCCATGACGACTACCTGCCTCTCCTCGAGCAGTGAGGCCGCCTCGTTGACGCTGTGAGGGATGGTGCCGGAGGCCGGGATACCAGCTTCGGCAAGACTCTCCCTGACTATGGTGGCGTTCAGGCGAGTCGCTGCGATGCCGATTCTGTCGAGCCTGTCTTCAGAGTTGATGATGGGCCTTGCGAGAGCTATTCCCTCACGCGCGGCGGCTCCGCCGCCGACGACCAGACCTATTCTGTCGTCCATTGCGACACGGTCCCTGATAATCTCGATTAGACCTTCCAACCACATGTGCCGCTCTTCGATCTCGGGCCTGAGCAGGCTGCCTCCAAGGGCCACAATCACCGTCGCCATCGAAGCATGGGTGTACCTGCTCCCTTTCAATGCCTGCGGCGTGGGTGCGGTGAAGGGTTGAAATGCCGCCCCTCAGGCCTCTGGCAGAGGTACAGCATGTCTGATGAGTTGGAGCAGCAGCAGCGCAGGCTACGTCTGAAGAAGGCGCTCGAGGAGCTCACAGCCATGCGTGGCATGGGTACTGAGCTAGTCACAGTCATTGTGCCACCGGACAGGATGATTCACGATGTCCGCCAGCATCTCTCTCAGGAGGCGGGTCAGGCCGCTAACATCAAGTCAAAGTCGACGAGGAAGCACGTGGCCGACGCAGTCGAGTCGGCGATTGCCACAATCAACCGCTACAAGACTCCCGGAGAGAGAGGACTCGCCATCTTCGTGGGGCACGTCATCGTGGGCAACAACAAGTCGCGACTAATTTCCACAGTGGTCGACGACCCCCCTCAGCCGTTCCCTTCGTTTCGCTACCGCTGTGACTCGAGATTCGAGTTGAGTCAACTCGAGGAGATGCTAATCGACAGGGCCGCTTACGGTCTGTTTGTCATCGACCGCTCAGAATCTGCATACGGAATGGCCACTGGCAAGCGCATGCACTGCCAAGAGCACATCACCTCCCAGGTTCCCTCAAAGCACGGGCGAGGAGGTCAGTCTGCTCAGCGCTTTGAGAGACTGATAGAGGAGGCGGCTCACAATTTCTTCAAGAAGTCCGCAGAGCGGGCGTGCTCCTACTGGCTACCTCAGATTGAGAACATCGAGGGTATCATTGTTGGAGGGCCGGGTGCCACCAAAGACTTCGTAGTGAAGAACGAATACTTCCATCACGAGATAAACAAGCTAATCCGCGAGCCCCTATTCGATGTCGGTTACTCCAACGAGAGCGGTCTACGTGAACTGATACAGCGAGCAGGCGGCCTGATGGACCAGATCGAGTTGGATGCCGAACGCAATCTCGTCGACCAGTTCCTGCGCGAGGTTATGCAAACACATCCCAAGGCGACCTATGGAGAGAAGATGGTCAGATCAGCGCTCAGTCAGGGTGCCGTCCACACCCTGCTCCTCTCAGAGGCTCTGCGCCAGCGCAGGGTGGGCTGGGTGTGCAAGCCCTGCAAGCACGAGTGGGAGGCTACTCAGAAGAACCGTTCCGACCTCCCGAGCTGTCCCGAGTGCGACTCGGAGGACATCAGAGAGGACCCTGACAGGACGAAGGATCTGTTGGATGAGTTGAGCATGCTGGCCGGCCACACCTCAGCCAAGGTCAGCCTGATTTCGATGGACACTGAGGAGGGAGCCACCATGTACGACGCTTTCGGCGGCATTGCCGCCATACTGAGGTACGCTTGGAGTTGAAGCGATGAGGATATTGGCAGAAGCAGTGACTCCCGCGATAGAACAGACTCTGTCTGGAATGGGAGTGGTAGAGGCCGAGTCGTCCAACCTGATCGGGCCGGCCACGGCCGAGGAACACGGCGATCTAGCACTGCCGTGTCATAGTCTAGCAGCGCTGCTGCAACGCTCTCCAGTGGACATCGCCCAGGAAATTTCCTTAGCGCTCGCCCCTATCCTTGCCGGTACCGCCGAGGTCTCCGCTGTCAACGGATTCGTCAACCTAAGGGCCGAGCCGGAGTGGCTTATAGCCCGGCTTTCCGAGCTGCTTGTTGATGACCGACTTGGGATCTCCTTGGAGGAGACGCGAGTGGCAGCGGTAGACTACTCAGCACCGAACGTGGCCAAGGAGATGCACGTCGGCCATCTGAGGTCAACAGTCATCGGCGACGCGATTGTGAGGATGCTAGTCCACAAGGGTCACACAGTGCACAGAGAGAATCACGTCGGCGACTGGGGCACACCCTTCGGCATGCTAATCGAGCACCTGCTCGATCTCGGAGAGGTCAACGCGGCAGAGGAGCTTAGCGTTGGTGACCTCGACGGCTTCTACAAGCAGGCCAGAGCGAAATTCAATGTCGACCAGTCGTTCGTAAATCGTTCGAGGAACCGAGTCGTATTGCTGCAGAGCGGCGATGAGGAGACGTTGAGGCTGTGGAGGATTCTCGTCGACGAGTCGATGCGCTACTTCAACGAGGTCTACCAGATGCTAGGAGTACTTCTGACCAATGATGACATCATGGGCGAGTCGAGTTACCATCACTTGCTCCCAGTAGTAATGGAGCGGCTGAGCAAACAGGGTTTGCTACAGGAGAGCGATGGCGCTCAAGTAGTCTATCCGGGCGGTTGGGTAAACAGAGAGGGTGAGCCCATGCCGGTGATAATTGCGAAGGCGGATGGCGGTTACAACTACGCAACCACGGACCTCGCATGCATCATCGACCGCGCCGAGAGACTCGGTTGCGACGACCTTCTCTATGTAGTGGGGACTCCCCAAGCTCAACATTTCAATATGGTATTCGAAGTGGCGCAGCAAGCTGGTTTCATGGATAATTCACATAATGCCGTACATGTTAACTTCGGTTCAGTCATGGATTCGGATGGTAAGATTCTGAAGAGTCGCGAGGGCGAGGTCATCAAGCTGGTTGATCTTCTCCGAGAGGCGGTTACGCGAGCCGAACAGGCGATTGCCGAGAAGAACCCCGAACTGAAAGGGACCCAGAGGGAAGAAATAGCCAAAGCGATTGGAATTGGCGCTGTGAAGTACGCCGACCTTTCTACAGAGAGGACGAAGGACTACGTTTTCGACTGGGACAGGATGCTAGCCTTCGAAGGCAACACCGCACCTTATCTCCAGTACGCCCACGCTAGGATATGCAGTATCTTCAGGCGCTCGGGCACCGAGCGCTCCTCACTCAGCGGAATCAGCATCTCACTCTCTCAGCCTGAGGAGCTACTGCTGGCAAGACGCCTAGTCAATTTCGCTGCAGTCACTGACGACACTCTAGACACGTACTCCCCTCATCGTCTCTGCACATACCTACACTCGGTCGCCTCGGCCTTCGCAACTTTCTACGAGGTCTGCCCCGTTCTGGGTGCAGAGGACGAAGCGACCAAGAGGAGCAGAATGGCCATGTGTGATTTGACCGCGAGGACGATATCGACGGGGCTCGGACTGCTGGGGATAGATTCGCCCGAGCAAATGTAATCAACAGCACCCCGTGGACCCATCATGCCAGCCGTAGGCGATACTGCCCCTGACTTCAGTCTGACAGCCCAAGACAAGTCCTCTGTGACACTGAGCGAGATGCGCGGAGGACGAGTCGTCTTAGCGTTCTATCCCGCCGCTTTCACAGGAGTCTGCACCAAGGAGCTGTGCACCTTCTCCGACGGAATGTCCAGTCTCGAGTCGTGTGGTTCCTCGGTGCTTGGGATTTCGGTAGACTCCCCATTCTCTAACTCCGCGTTCGCCGAGGCAAACGACATCTCGTTCCCATTGCTCTCTGATGTTCACCGCGAGGTTGTCAATGCCTATGGCATTGCTCTCGGCGATTTCGTCATCCCCGGATACACAGTGGCCCAGCGCTCGATCTTTGTAGTAGAGGCCGATGGAAACATCGGCTACGCTTGGGTCGCCGACAACCCGGGACAGGAACCCGACTACGAGTCCGTGATGGCTCACTGCGCCTCGCCGTAGGCGAGGTATCGGACTAGCGAGCCATAGATTATTCCAGAGACCATCAGGCTCTCCTCGTTGAAGCGATCCATCGTATCCAGATAGGTGTGGTACTCGCTCGAGCCAGATCCGTAGCAGACAATGGCTCTGCCGTAGTCCTTGTCCGAACCCTCATCATCATCGAGATTGTAGACGAAGGGAGCGTGGTCGGAGTTGTAGGGCATGGCGGTGGAACTGTGCTTGTGGATGCTAATCGGATACTTATCCGCTAGTTCTGGATAGGCGCTTGAGAATACGCTCGTAATGCCTTTGATGAGATCTATGTCGGCCTTGTTGTTGCCGAAGAGGGTCACTCCGGAGTTGCGCTCCACATCGACGTGATTCATGTCTAGGTTGACGTAAAGTCTGAGATTTTCCGCTAGCATAGTCTGATGCTTGTCGACCCACTTGGTGGAGCCCCACAATCCCTCCTCTTCACCGCCCCATGTACAGAAGTAGATGGTGTGCTTAGGAGTCCCCAATAGTGATTCCAGCAACCCAAACTGCCTAGCTATCTCCTGTACGGTGGCAACTCCTGAAGTATCGTCCACCGCTCCCTGCCCGTTGTAGACAGTATCGTGATGGGCCCCGAAGATGATGAGTGACTCACTTTGCCCCTCGATTATCCCACAGGGTACATGTATGGTCGCAGTGCCCTGATTGTTGACATCGGTGATGAACTGCAGGCGGGCATCGCCATTGATGACCTCGTCGATAATCGCCTGCCCAACGCTTCTTGAGACCATGATGAATCCTAGGCTCTCTGGTATCGGATCTATCGAGGAAATCCCTACCGACTTGAAGTAGGGCACGCAGTCGTCTGCAACCAATTCGTCGCAGTTCTGTCGGTCATTAATCAGGATTAAACCCTCAAGGTCGTTGTCTGCAGCGCGCTCGAACAGCGCTGTGTTACCTTCTGTCTCAGGTTTAAGCCAGATTATGCCGACTGCATTGACAGCCGAGTTCCAGTCCGCTGACTCGTTGCCAGTTCCGAGGTCCACTACGGACATATCGTCGACGTAGCGGACGAAAGATGAGCCACTGTAACCCTGGAGGACAAAGTCCTCCCGGTGCGCGAACTCGACTATCTCGCGGTTAATGTCGGCTGCAGTGCAAGGCGTAGGGCCTCCGAATATATCTCCGATGTCACCAGGTGTGCATATCGAGAGCTCAGGCTCGTTGCCGATAATGAACATCGGCACGTCGAACTCCTCGAGAGTGGATGGTATGCCCATTGAGGAGAAGTTGAACTTGATCGCCTCGGCGGTGTTCTGCTCCTCTATTGTTCCAGAGAGCCTGCCCTCCCAATCCGGGTGCCCTAGATCGACAAGCGACTGAGCGTAGGCTCGGGACTGTGCTGCATCGAACTCGATGAGCCGATAGTCCGGCTCACCTTGGATCCACTCGATGATGTCGTCTCCGTACAGAATTGCACCGCCTGAGCCACCTACTATGATTAGCGCACTCACGATGAGGACGGGGACCGGCAACTCGCGTGCACGCGCAATGCCATCAGAAAGCACCTTACGGGGCTTGGAAGCGATGCTCTCGGTCCCGATGACCTCTGCATCGACTGCCTTCTCCACGAAGACCTCGCGGCTTCGCCGGACTATTGAACCCACGCTGGAGGGGATTCGCTAACCACCGGTTAGTCGCGGGCGACCTCGTCGCCAGTCCAGCGCCTTCCTAGAGTGTGCTCGACATCCATCTGGTCGAGGATTCTAGCCACCACGAAGTCGATCAAGTCACCGATGTCCTTCGGCGAGTTGTAGAAACCCGGACTGGCGGGCAGTATCACAACACCCCATGACGACATCCTCGCCATTGCCTCTAGGTGGGGTGTCGCAACCGGAGTCTCGCGCGGAACCAGAATCAGCTTACGCCTCTCCTTCAACGCTACTAGAGCGCTCCTAGTTGCTAGGTTATCAGATATCCCAGCCGCTATCTTGCCGATGGTAGTTCCACTAGCGGGGCAGACGACGTAAGCATCGAAGCGAGCAGAGCCCGAGGCGGCGCGGGCTGCGAGATTGCCATTGTCCTCGAGCGTGACTCCGTCTCGCTCACCGAGGACTTCTGGTGCTATACCGCACTCAAGATCGAGATTAATTGCTCCGGCATTGGTCACTATCAGACTGACCGACCATCCTGCATTCAACAACTCGTCAACCAGACGCACGCCGTACTGCGCCCCGGATGCACCGGTTATGGCAACCACAGCTTCAGGCATGGTTGTCGGTCCAGCATCTCATCCTTGAATGGTTGCTTCGTCTCACAGGCTTTCGGAGAGTGCCGCCGCTAGATACCTGTACTCGTCCACGTGATTATACAGTTGCGCGGAAATCCGGATGTACCTGACGCCGTGATGCCGCCATGGCATTACTGGGACCTGGATGCCATACTTGTCGAGCAGGAAGTTGTGAAACGGATCTCCCTCGAGACTCATCGGACCGACTTCGCCATCAGTGGGAATCTCCACCGCAGCCAGCGCCGACACCATCGAATCTGGGAAAGGAGGAGTGGTTCCAAGTGCCTCGCAGATGATATCTCTCCCCTCAATTGCGAGGGCGTGATTGCGTTCCATGATTGTGGGCCATCCTCCCTCGACGAGCCCACCGAGATACTCAATCGCCTTCGGGATGCACATCCACGCAGAGGGGTCCTGCGTCCCAGGCCATGCGAACTCGAACTCGAACTTCTCCTGCGCCTCGCCCTCGTACGATGCGCCATGGCTGATGTTCAGGGGATGTATCAGGTGCTTACGGTCCTCACGAATGTGCAGGAAGGCCGAGCCCTTAGGGGAACACAGCCACTTGTGGCAGTTTCCAGTGCAGTAAGCCGGAGCGAGTAGAGACAGATTCAACGGGACGATTCCGGGACCATGCGCGGCGTCAAGCAGTACATCGACTTCTCTCGATTGTAGTTGAGCAGTCAACTCTTCGAAGGGCATCCGCATCCCGGTTGGACTGGTCACCGTATCTATCAGGGCCAGCACGGTCCTATCGGTCACCGCTCCCATGATGATATCGATTACATCTTGCGAACTCTTGACCCTAAACGGAATCTCTACGACTACCGTCTTCGCACCTGACCTCTCAGTTACGAAGTCGATGGCGTTCCAGCAGGCCTGATAGGAATGGTCGGGGACGATGATTTCGTCTCCGGGTTGAAGTTGCAGGCTCCTAAGCACGGTGTTGACTCCCTGAGTGGCATTGCTGACAAAAGTCATTCCATCGATGTCAGCGCTCAGGAACTCCGACAGAGTACGTCGAGCCTCGTCCCACAGGCCGAGGTATTCTCTCTCAAAGAATCGGACCGGGTCATTCTCCATCAGGGACCTGAATCGACTCTGCTCCTCGAGAATAACAGAGGGAGTGGCTCCAAAAGAGCCATGGTTAAGGAAGGCGGTCTCTGGGTCGAGTGCCCAGTGATGAGATAGGTCGCCTTTGCGAGGACGACTCATGCGGGCATCTCCGGACTCCACTCAATTGGCTTTGATGGAGACCGACCGAGGTTCCGTTCACAGCTCGCCAGCAGTGCCCGCTCGACTCTGGTTAGGTCAATGGGCATCCCAAAGGGGTCACTGGTGTAACCTAACTGAGAGAGGCTGGAGTGAACTCCAGCACTCATGCCGCATCCCTCTAGATCCTCAACACGGGTCCCAGGGGTGTGGATGTTGATCGACATTCCGTGGCGACTGACCCAGTGAAGGAAGGAGAGCCCTATCGAGCAGACTTTGTGGCCGTCTACCCAAGCTCCTTGCATGGACGAGTCCTTGTAGGCAGTTACTCCGCATTCGGCGAGGGCACTGATGCTCCAGTCCTCCAGTCTCCCAATGATTTTTTTGATGTTCTGCTCCTCTATCGTCCACTTGATGATGGGGTATGCGACTAACTGCCCCGGACCATGCCAAGTGATACCTCCGCCTCGGTCAGTCAGAGATGTCGGGTAGCCATGTACTACGACACCGTCCCTGACTGCTTTTGGCCCGACGGTGACAACCTCCGGGTGCTCTACTATGATGACGGTGTCAGGAATTTTGTCTTCGATCCTTTGCTGCTGCATCGCCTTCATTGCCTCAGCCATGATGTGATATTCGACGACGCCGGCCCTGAGGATTCTCAACTCACTCATCATATCACTCAGCTGATGTGTATCGCGCGACCCAGCGTCTTCAGGACACTCTCGTGGAACGCCTCCGACATAGTAGGATGGGCGTGAACTGTCCCGGCCACGTCCTCCAGCAGCGCGCCCATCTCAAGCGCGAGGACGAACTCCGCATGCAGTTCCGCTACATGGGTGCCGACCGCCTGCACTCCGAGGATGACGTGATCTGATTCTCTCGCAGTCACGCGGATGAAGCCCCCAGTTTTCTCCGCCTCTATGCTGAGCGCCCTACCGCTTGCGGCTAGGGGGAACTTGCCGACGATAATCTGCTCGCCACGCTCCTCTGCCTCATCTGGTGTTAGGCCGACTGAGATAATCTCCGGCTCGGTGAAGACGATGGCCGGAATCGCGACCTTGTCGAACTCGCGCTTGTGCCCGGCTATGATCTCAGCGACCATCTCGCCTTCCGCACTGGCCTTGTGGGCGAGCATCGGCTCGCCTGCAACATCACCGATGGCATAGATTCCTGGGACTGAGGTACGGCATTGTCTATCAATTCTGATGAAACGACCTGCTGCATCCATTCGAACTCCAGTGTTTTCCAGCCCCCATCCCTTGGTGTTGGGCTTCCTGCCGACTGTTACAAGGACTCTGTCGACCTTGACCGTGTGTTCCCCTCCATCCTTCTCGAAGGTGAGCTCCACCTTCCTCGATGCCCCCTTGCCCTTGATTACGGCGCCCCGTGCCAGGGCGTTGGTGTGCACTATCACTCCGTGCTTCTTGAGCCAAATCTCCAGCGGTCTGCGCAGCTCCCTATCCATAATCGCGAGGATACTATCGAGCCCCTCGACAATCGTGACCTCCGTTCCTAGTTTGGCTAGTGCGCAGCCCAGTTCGAGCCCTATGTAGCCGCCGCCAATGATGGCAGCACTCTTGGGCAGGCTGTCGAGGTCAAGTGCGCCGGTCGAAGAGAGGATGAACTCCTCGTCACATGGCATGAAAGGTAAATCGACGTGGCTCGAACCAGTTGCTATGATGATATTCTCGGCCTCAATATCGACCGTTCCTTCGGATGTCTCGACGGTACAGCTCTTCGGTCCATTGAAGTTCGCCCATCCCTTGACTAGGTCGGCACCGGCACTCTTTAGCAGCCCCTCAACGCCCTTATTCAGACGTTCAACGATGGAGTCCTTCCATGATACTAGGGCGGCCATGTCTACATGCGGCTCACCGCCTACTGAGAGGCCCATGTGGCCGCCCTCGGAGGAGTGCTGCCGGAGTGACTCGAAACGCTCTGCTGCGTGAATAATTGCTTTGCTTGGAATGCAACCGCGTATGAGGCAAGTACCACCGGCCTTGTCGGCCTCTACAACTATCGTCTTCAGACCTAGTTGCGCGGCTCTGATTCCTGCCACGTAGCCCCCTGGCCCCGCGCCGACAACCAGCACGTCACACTTACGTGTCTCGCCCATTTTACACCTCACATGAAGATAAGCGCAGGGTGCTCGAGCATTCTCCTCAGGTGCTGTACCAGAGCTGCGCCATCGGCCCCATCAACGACCCGATGGTCGAACGAACTCGATAGATTCATGATTCGGCGAACGACCACCTGACCATCCTTGACCACAGGCATATCCCTCGCCTTGTGTATGCCGAGTATGGCTACTTCAGGGTGGTTGATGATAGGGGTAGCCCCGAGTCCACCGTCGCGGCCTAGACTGGTGATGGTAAATGTGGATCCCGTCAGGTCATCGAGACTCGCCGTTCCACCTCGGGCAGCACCAGCGACTCTTTGCATTTCTGCTGCCGCTTGCCATGCATCCATGGCCTCGACGTGCTTGACCACGGGGACGTACAGCCCTCTCTCGGTCTGAGTGGCTATGCCGATGTTAACGGCATCGTGGCGAGAAACGACTCCTACTTGGTCATCGTAGTGGGCGTTGCACTCGGGATGATCCGGCATTATCTTTGATAATGCCAGCATGATGAACGGCAGGTAAGTCAACTTGGGCTGGTTCTTGTCACGCGAAGCGTTGAGCATCTGCCTAAGTGCCTCGAGCTCGGTGACATCGGCCTCCTCAAAGTACGAGAAGTGGGGAATGGTGCGCTTGCTGATGGTCATCTGCTCGGCGATTTTTCTGCGTAGACCGACAACCTTGACCTCGGTTACGCCAGTGCGCTTGGTCGAGTATGCAGAGGGGGCCGCTCCCGATACCGCTCCATCGGCTGCGATGTAGGCGTCGAGGTCAGCATGACGAACTCTTCCTGCGGGGCCCGAACCCCTGACCTGAGACAGGTCCACTCCTGCCTCTCTAGCGCGGAGTCGGATGGCTGGGCTTGCCAGCACTTTGCCAGACGGCGCCACAGGTGCTGCTACTGACTTAGGTGCTAGAGGCGCGGGTTCGGGTGCAGGCGCGGGCTCAGGTTCGACGGATGGCTCAGGTTCCGCTTCAGGTTCGACGGATGGCTCAGGCTCGCCTGTTGAAACAGCAGTAGCATCTGAATCGAATTCGACAAGAGCCGATCCGACTGCTACCATCTCGCCAACATCACCGCTGAGTGAGTTGACGACGCCAGTGATGGGAGAGGGTATGGTGACGGTGGCCTTGTCGGTCATCACATCCACAATAGGATCATCTTCTGTGACCTTATCACCTGCTGCAACGTGCCACTGTACGACCTCGCCCTCGACAACCCCCTCTCCTATGTCGGGTAGTTTGAACACGTGCTTGCCCATGCTCAGCCCTCCTGCGTCTTGCGTATCGCCGCGGCTATGCGAGTAGGTCCCGGCATGTAATCCCATTCAGTGGTGTGAGGGAACGGGGCATCCCATCCCGTGACCCTCTGAATCGGACTCTCGAGGTGGTAGAAGCAACGCTCCTGCACTGATGCGGCCATCTCGGCACCGAATCCGCTAGTCTTAGGTGCCTCATGAACAATAACACATCTCCCAGTCTTCTCAATTGAATTGACCACTGCATCTCGGTCCCACGGAACCAGAGTCTGCAGGTCGATGAGGTCGCAAGAGACTCCGCTGTCGCGAATCGCCTGCTCGCTGACATGCACCATGGTCCCCCAAGCTATCACCGTGCACTCGTCGTGGGATCCCCGGGTACCGAGCTCGA